>Ga0209061_1000973_pt1 | contig 54965 bp, 62 predicted proteins | sample Coa_R1_10_FD_187157 | JGI IMG/M metagenome (GOLD analysis project Ga0209061, IMG submission 187157) | Surface soil microbial communities from Centralia Pennsylvania, which are recovering from an underground coalmine fire - Coalmine... | ecosystem: Environmental > Terrestrial > Soil >... | reverse complement strand
GCTCTCATCGCGCGGGCCACCAAACCAGATCACCTCCCATCCCCCCTGATCGCGCCGGCGGAAACCAACCAGCCTGGGAGGGAACCCCAGGCCGAATTCCTCGACGCGGATGCCTGCCCACTTGGCCGTAATAAAGTGTCCGAACTCATGCACCAGCACCAGCAATCCAAAGACTGGAATGGCGGCCAGCAAGTACCAGTTATTCATCCCGCATTATCCCTCACTTATCGCAAGAGCGATTCCTTCTCAGAAAGTTTTCGCGCTGTACGGCGCGCCCAGGAGCACGCCTCCAATGTCGTCTCCAGATCTGGATCCGCCACCGATTCATGGCGCTCCAGCACAGCCTCGATCAGTTGCGCGATGCCGGGCAGCGTAATTTTGCCGCGCAGGAACAGATCTACAGCTTCCTCATCGGCGCCAACCAGTGCGCAGGGATAGGTTCCGCCGCGCCTTCCCGCCTCCAGAGCCAGTCGAAAGCAGGGGAAGCGCCCGGTATCGAGTGCCGCGAAATTGAGGCGCGCTACCTCCGGCCAGTGCAGCTCACGGATGAGTCCGGTACCGGCGACATCGAGCCGCGCCGGATACGAGAGGGCGTGCATGATCGGCAGATGCATGCTGGGCAGGCTGGCCTGCATCTTGATCGAGCCATCAACGAACTCTACCATCGAATGGATAACGCTCTCCGGGTGGATCACCACCTCGATACGTTCGTAAGGCACGCCGAAAAGCCAGTAGGACTCGATCACTTCCAGGCCCTTGTTCATCAAGGTGGCGCAATCTATGGTGATCTTAGGCCCCATGCGCCAGGTAGGATGGGCCAGCGCCTGCTCCACGGTGGCCCCGGCCAGTTGCTCAAGTGGAGTCGAGCGGAACGGGCCACCGGAGGCAGTCAGGATCAGGCGCCTGATCTCGGAATGCTGCTCGCCGCGCAGGCATTGCCAGATGGCGCTATGCTCGCTATCTATCGGCAGTACAGGCACGTTGCCGCGCTGTGCAGCCTGCATCACCATATGGCCGGCCATGACCAGCGTCTCTTTATTCGCCAGCGCAATGGTCTTGCCCGCGCCAATGGCGGCCAGCGTCGGCCTGAGTCCCATCAGCCCGGAGGTGGCCGCGACGACAAGATCCACATCGGGATGAGTCGTTACCTCCAGCAGCCCCTGCTCGCCGAGAATAGCTTCCGGCAAGGCGGCCCGTACCTTCTGCTCCACCTCCGCGCTATCTGCGAAGCATGCCACCAGCTCCGGCCGGAACTCCCGCACCTGCTGCTCCAGCAGGTCAACGTTGCTCCTGGCCGCAAGCGCGACTATACGAAATCGATCAGGAAAGCGCCGCACGACATCGAGCGTCTGTCGTCCTATTGATCCTGTGCTGCCCAGTAGAGCGATGCGTCTGGGAAATGTAGTCATTGTATTTACCTGTCGATGGCTCTGTTCATATCTTCCTTAGAGGGCGCCCGCTGCCCGGCATCGTCGCGTGCTCGCGCCTGCGGCGGTCGCCGGAGGGATGATGAGGTGTGCGGCAGGCGCGAAGTGCCTGCCGCACACCTCATCATCCCTCCCTTGCGCGGCGGAGCCGCGCGAACGTCCGGCGAGAGAGTGAGGACGCCGGGTGTCAGACACCCCTCTTCATTAAGATGCGAATATGCGCTCGTATATAACCATTTTAATGTTGATCTCTATATACCAGATTATAGCACGGCGCTTCCCGGCTTTATCTTCCTATCAGGTAGGCGAAGGCCGCGACCACGATCACGGCGAATAGCAAGCTATCAACGCGGTCAAGCATACCGCCGTGCCCCGGCATAAACTGGCCGCTATCCTTGACATTGGTCTGGCGTTTGATGAGCGACTCCGCGAGATCGCCCAGCACCGCCGCTGCACCCACGAGTAGTCCGAGCACGACAGCAAGATACCAGGGCACGCCCAGCGGCACAACGGTGAAGAGAAGGCTCGCTACAACAGAGAGCGCCAGGCCGCCGATCACGCCTTCCCAGCTTTTCGCCGGGCTGATCCTGGGGGCCAGCCTGTGTCGTCCAAAGCGGCGCCCCACAAAAAAGGCCGCGCCATCGAAGCCCCAGACGCCCAGAAACACCACCAGCAGCCACCAGGCCCCGGCGGGGAGCCAGAGCCAGCCTCCGCCGGCGGGACGAATGATCGCCGCCTGATAGCCACGCAGCATCAGAAAGACGCTCATCGGCCAGCCCAGATATGCCGCGATTATCAGCGTCAGTGACCAATCGACGAGAGCGCCATCGAGCCGTTCGCGCAAGAAGAGCAGGGGAAACGGCACCAGCAGCGCCGCGCCCAGCAGCGTCTCAAACAACAACGTTCTCTGGGAGGGCAGCATCGCGGCCACCAGGAAGAGTATGCTCAGGCCCAGGCTCACCCAGGTGAGCGGACGATACCCCGCGTGGCGCATCATCTGATGCAGTTCAAAAGTCCCCAGTGCCACCACGAACAGCGCTCCGGCGAATGCTACCCAGCCGCCGAACCAGACCAGGAGGAGCACGACAGGCATAGCTATCAGCGCGGTTAGCCAGCGCAGGCCAACTGCATGAGCTTGCTCGTTCTTTCTATTGGCATCGGGAGCATCCGACAGCTTTTTTTCCTGACCTGCGCCTTGCAAACGATTCACCAATCTCTAGCATGCGTCTGATTGATCGCACCAGCGCTGGCTTGCGCCCGTGGTGCCGCACGGATATCTGAGCACATTCTATTATACTGCATCACGGTGAATGATGCTGCGCAACCAGGCGGGACGATTGGGCTAGCTGGTCAGGCGGCCAAAACGTCGTTGACGGTGGCGATAGCTTTCGAGAGCCGCTCGCAGGTCTTCGCATCCGAAATCGGGCCAGAGCGTCGGCGTAGCATAGTACTCGCTATAGGCCGATTGCCATAGCAAGAAGTTGCTCACACGCATCTCTCCTGCCGTGCGAATGACCATATCCGGGTCAGGCAAGTCACGCGTGTAGAGATAAGAGCTGATTAGCTCTTCGGTGATGGCTTCGGGCCGCTTCCCATCGGCGATGATCTGGCGCACAGCATCCACCAGCTCCGCTCTACCGCCATAATTGAAGCAGACGTTCAGGGAGAGGCGTGTATTATTGCGCGTCAGATCTTGCATATAGTGTATAGCTTCTTGAATATCGGGAGAGAGGTCCTGCAAACGCCCCAGATGGCGCAGGCGCACCCCTTCGCGGTGCAGCCTGTCCACATCAGAACGGATCGTCTCCCAGAGGAGGCGCAGGAGACCATTGACCTCTTTGCGTGGTCGCCCCCAGTTCTCGGTAGAAAAGGCATAGACACTGAGCATTTCGATCTGTTCATCGACGGCGCATTCAACGACGCGTCGCAGCGCGTTGACTCCTGCTCTGTGGCCGGCCAGGCGCGGGAGGTGTCGCCGCGTGGCCCAGCGGCCATTGCCATCCATGATAATAGCGAGATGGCGCAGTGGACAGCCAGACGACCCGGATTCCGCTGGCTGTGCCTGCAAAGCAGATTTCTCATTTTGCTGTGATTCAGCGAGGAGATTCTGGGCTTTGGTCAAGATCGGACCTCACTTTTTCTCTATCTTTATATAGCATGCTCATCCTTCGCACTTATGGACAAGGAGCTATCTGAATCTCCAACCCCGCTGCTGGCCCACACCCGTGGCGCTCGCCTTATAGAGTTGATGTGATGAGAAATGCGCGAAGCGCATTTCTCATCACATCAACTCTATCCATTGCGCGGCTCCGCCGCGCGAACAGCCTGCCAGGGAGAGCGGGGGCGCTGAGGATCAGACATCCCCTATAAATAAAAGTGTAGCAGAGAGTGCGGGGCTTTACGATGTTTCAGGGACTTGACAATTATGCTACGTTAGCTTTAATAGGGGTTAACTACAAAAACTCGCAGGGATCTACCGGCAAAGTACGCTATTGCCGGCAGATCCCTGTAGATGTACACGCTTTCACTGGCTGCGCCGCCTCACCATCAAACTTCCAGAATCTCCCGCTCTTTTACCTTTCCGGCCTTATCCATCTCTTCGATAAAACGGTCCGTGAGCTTCTGCAAGCGATCTGTAGCGCGTTTGAGTTCGTCCTCCGAGACCTCTTTCTTTTTCTCGCGGTCACGCAATTTATCCTGGGTATCGCGGCGCACATTGCGAATAGCAACTTTATGTTCGTCCAGCTTTTTATGCAGCACCTTGACCATATCGCGGCGCCGCTCCTCGTTCATCGGAGGAATAGCCAGGCGGATAACCTGTCCATCATTATTTGGATTGATGCCCAGATCGGATCTCTGTATCGCCTTCTCAATGTCGGTCAGCATCTTCCGATCCCACGGCTGAATCACCAGCAGACGCGCTTCGGGGACGGAGATGGTCGCCACCTGATTGATCGGCGTCGGGGTTCCATAATAATCGACGGTAATGCGTTCGAGCAGAGCCGCGCTGGCCCGCCCGGTACGCATGGAGCCGAGATCCTGCTTCAGGGCCTCGACTGCCCTCTGCATACGTCGTTGCGCATCCTCAAATAAATCCTCGGTCATAGCAATACCCCTTTTCTCTACCAGGTACAGGATTGCACTCCCAGTTACACAGGTTCCTTGACGTTATCGGAGACGAGTGTACCGCACTTCTCCCCGCGCACAATAGCCTCCAATGCACCGGACTGCTGCATATTGAAGACGATAATCGGCATATGATTATCCTTACAGAGCGAGATGGCGGTACTATCCATAACCTTGAGGCCCATATTCAAAGCCTGCATGTAGTCCAGTTCAACGAACTTGCGGGCATACGGATTATGCAGCGGATCCTCGTCATAGATTCCGTCTACTTTGGTGGCCTTGAGCAGTACCTCGGCATTGAGTTCCATCGCGCGCAGAGCGGCGGCGGTATCGGTGGTAACGAAGGGATTCCCGCTGCCGGCGGCCAGGATTACCACACGGCCTTTCTCCAGGTGGCGCACCGCGCGCCGCCTGATAAAAGGTTCGGCGACAGGGGGCATTTCAATGGCCGTCTGCACGCGTGTAACCATGCCGAGTTTCTCCATCGCATCCTGCATCACCAGTGAGTTCATGACCGTCGCCAGCATGCCAACATAATCGGCGGTAGCGCGATCTATGCCCGTCGCGGCGGCATCGGCACCGCGCCACAGGTTGCCGCCGCCGATGACCACCGCGATCTCCACGCCCAGATTATGCACGCGCTGGATCTCGCGGGCGATGTTGCGCACGGTCTCAGCATCGATACCGTAGTTGCGAGGGCCAACCGCCTCACCGCTCAACTTGAGCAGGATACGCCGGTACTTTAAGTCGACTGCCATTGAAGCCTCCCGCGCTCTATCTACTACTCCTCGCCCAGCTTGAAGCGGCTGAAGCGGCGCACGACAATATTCTCGCCCGTCTCAGCGATTACCTTACGCACAAGATCGCCGACGATCTGCGCTTCATCCTTCACCCAGGGCTGCATCAGCAAGACCTGCTCGCTGAGCACTTTCTTGAGCTTGCCGTCGATGGCAGCCTCGCGCTTCGCCTCGGGGACGCGCGCCATTGACGGATCCTCCAGAATACTCTTGCGCGCCTCCGCGAGCACATCTTCCGGCACATCCTCATAGCTGATGTATTTCGGGGCCGCGCCGGCGATCTGAAGCGTCAGTTCGCTGGCAAGGCGGCGGAAGCTCTCGCTGCGCGCCACAAAATCGGTGCTGCAATTGAGTTCGAGCAAGACGCCCACGCTATTGTTATGGTGGACATAGGCGAAGATGCCGCCCTCTTTGGTCTCACGCCCGGCGCTCATCATCTTCTCTGCCTTGCGATCAGTCCTGGCTTCGAGGATCTTGATAGCCTCATCCCAGGTACTGGCCTCGGTCAGCGCCATTTTACAATCCGCAAAGGTCGCGCCCGTCTCATCGCGCAACTTCTTGACATCCGTAGCCACAAAGTTCATAGTATTTATTTCGCCTTTCGATCTATTCAAACGCCCTGAGAAAGTGTTTGTTGCTCAGCGTCCTCGCCCGCTCTCCCCGCGTATTTGCGCGGCTCCTCCGCGCCAGGGGACGATATTGTTGTGTGGAACAACGGCTTCGCCGTTGTTCCACACAACAATATCGTTCAGGCGAGCGCCGCCGGCGCAAGCAAGAAGAGGCGGGAGGCAGGAGGCGTTTCGCCCCTTACCTCCCGCCAGATATATTGCCAGCAGCTCAGTGAGCTTCTTTGGCAACCAGTTCTGGCTCGGAAGGCGCTGGAGCCTCCCCTGTATTGGTTGCATCGCTATCGTTCGGCGCGGTGGCGGAGTCTTCCGCTGGCAGCGCCGCTTGCGCCTCCGGTTCGCTTGCAGGAGGCGCCGCGATCTCAACCGGCTCGATGGCCTCCTCACCCTCCGGGACCTGCACATCTTTCTGGAGGGCCTCCAACTGGTGTCGCCCCTCGATGGCGGCATCAGCAATCTTGGAACAGAGGAGCCGCACCGCGCGGATCGCATCATCGTTGGCAGGAATAGGATAATCCATCTCGTCGGGGTCACAATTGGTATCGGCAAGCGCGATGATCGGGATCTCCAGGCGCCGCGCCTCTAATACCGCTGTGCGCTCCTTGCGCGTATCAATGATGAAGAGAGCGTTGGGCAGACGCTTCATATCTTTAATGCCGCCCAGGATACGTTCCAGGCGCACCATATCATCCTGCAAGCGCTGCACCTCTTTTTTGGGCAGCCGCTCGAAATCGCCCCGGTCACGCCGCATCTCCAGATCGCGCAGGTAACGAATGCGTGATTGAATCGTCTGGAAGTTGGTGAGCATGCCGCCGAGCCAGCGCTGATTTACATAAAACATGCCACAACGCTTGGCCTCTTCCGCAACGGCCTCCTGCGCCTGCTTCTTGGTGCCAACAAAGAGCAGCGTCCCACCACTTGCGACCAGTTGCTCGACAAATTTGTACGCCTCATTGAGGCGCGCTACCGTCTGCTGGAGATCAATGATATGAATACCATTGCGGTCCATGAAGATGAACGGCTGCATTTTGGGGTTCCAGCGCCGTGTCTGGTGCCCGAAGTGAACGCCAGCCTCTAACAATTGCTTCATCGAGATGATGTTTGCCAAAAACAGATCCTCCCTTTGATCCTCCGCTCTCTCTTTTACCAGTATCAATGTTCCCAGGCATTACCATATTCAGACGATCTACAGTACTGTATGGACCGCAGGGTGCGCGCCTGGCGGAGAGCGTGTGTACTTATAATGAATGATAGAGTTAATCCAGCAATCATACGCTGCGGTGGGACTATCCCACCGCCACAGAAGTATAGCACAGAGCGGCCCAGGACGCAAGAAAAATTTAATCTATGGATACGCGTCATCTTTTTGCACTTCTCGCCACCTCCGGTGGCTCGCGCCGGGCCTCCTTCCAACCCGGTGCGAAGAGCCTGCGGCTCTTCGCAGTCAGAAAGCAGAAATTTACCTGTTCCCGAATATAGCGACTTGGCAGCGATAGTATAGTATATAGTGAGTGTATCTGTACACATTTATGGCTAATCGACTGCATATTATTTTCAGGGGGCACAGACGTAGAAAGGGAAAGGCAGCATATGGTCACGATACTTATTGTAGATGGTCGCACATTGATGCGGCGAGCAGTGCGTGAGGTCGTCGAGCAGGAAGAGGATCTGACCGTCGTGGCGGAAGCGTGTAATGCCGCCGAGGCGGAGACGCGGGCAATGGAAACGCAGCCCGACGTAATCCTGATGGACCTCGATATGACGGGCGACGATGGTTTCGAGGCCACAGAGCGCGTCCTGGCATGCTCTCCCCGCTCGCGCGTAGTGATATTCAGCTCATCCTACGAAGAGCGCTTTGTGTTCGAGGCTATTCAGAAAGGCGCGATAGGATATATCACCAAAGATGTCGAACCAGAGGCGCTCATTCATGCATTGCGCTGCGCGGCGCGCAGCGATCTCTGTATTCCCGGCTCGCTGGTCGCGCAGGTGGTGGCGCATCTACGTATGCTCTGGCAATCATATGAGGCGCTTTCCTCATCCTCGCACACTCTCAATGGCGCCATCTCATTCAGAGTGCCGCGCCGTCCGCGCAGAGATGCCTTTCAGGCCCCGGAACAGCCCTGCGCATCCCCTCCCAGAGCGCCGCGCCCATTGACCGGACGGGAACACGAAATCCTTGCTCTGATGCGCAAAGGGCGCAAGAACCGCGAGATCGCCAGAGAACTCTGTATTGCGGAATCAACGGTACATAAACATATTCAGAATATCTTTGAGAAATTGCATGCACGCAATCGCGCGGAGGCGATTTATCTCAGCAGTGCGGAAGGATAGCCGCGCCCCCAAAATGATACAATAGGGGCTAATAGACAGATCAATTCTAGCGGGAACGTTCAAAGTGCGAGAAAAACGCTCACAGGCTCCGGGAACGCCTTCCAGCGGGAAAGCGGCCGCGCAGGCATCGTTTCTTGCGCAAAGCGACATCTTCAGACATCTCGATCCGGCTGAGATCGGTGAACTAGAGCGTATCGTTACTGTGATATCCTGCGCGCCTGGACGCATCCTTTATCGCCCGGGCGAGACGGGGAACGTGCTTTTTTTGCTCAAAACGGGACGTGTGCAGCTCTATCACCTTTCCGCCGATGGGCGCAAGCTTATCACGGCCACGCTGGCGGCCGGCGCCTGCTTTGGCGAGATGCCCCTGATCGGGCAGGGCATGCATAGCGGCTTTGCCGAAGCAGTGGAGGAATCGTTGATCGGTGTCATGAACAGGCATGATGTCGAGCATGTGCTGGCGCGTAAGCCGTCGGTTGCCCTCGCGCTCCTCAAGGTAGTCGGTGCGCGCCTCGCACAAATCGAAGCTCAGCTTATCGATGCCACATTCAAGAGCACGTCCGCGCGCCTTGCTACCTTGCTGCTGCAACTGGCACGCTCGCCGGAAGGGAAAGGGGAGCGGCTGGTGGTTGATGGCCTGAGCCATGAAGAACTGGCCGAGCGGCTGGGCGTGTATCGAGAAACAGTGAGCACGGCTCTGCGCGAACTCAGAGAGGCGGGGGCTATCGAACTGGGACGCAAGCATATTACGATCAGCGAACCGGCGCTGCTGGCAGACCTGGCCGCGCCGGGCTACTGGGGAGGACGCTAGAAATTTCCTCGATGATTATTCGAGCCTATAATGTGAAGAAGATCTACCGTACCGGGCAATTGCGCGTAGAGGCGCTGAGCGGCGTCAATCTGGAGGTAGAGCAGGGCGAGATGGTGGCAATCATGGGGCAGAGTGGCTGTGGTAAAACAACGCTGCTCAATTGCCTCTCCGGTTTAGATACCATCGACGAAGGCGACATTTTTATTCGCGGCGACAATCTGCGCGACCTGAGCGACAGCGAGCGGACGGAGTATCGCGCCCGCTACATGGGCTTCATTTTTCAGGATTTCAACCTGCTTCCGGTGCTCTCCGCTGTGGAGAACGTCGAACTGCCCATGCTCGTCTCGAAGGTCCCGGCGCGTAAAGCGCGCAAGCGCGCCCTGGAGATGCTCGATCTTGTCGGCCTCTCCAACCGGGCCTGGCACCGGCCCGCCGAGCTTTCCGGCGGCCAGCGCCAGCGCGTCACCATAGCGCGCGCGCTGACCAACGATCCGCTGATTGTGTGGGCCGATGAGCCAACCGGCAACCTCGATAGTGAGACGGCGGCGGAGATTATGGATCTGCTCTGCCACCTGAACCGCGAGCACGGCCAGACGTTCATCATCGTGACGCACGCTATCGAGGTTGGAGAGAAGGCGCATCGCATTATTACCATGCGCGATGGGCGCATTGTTTAAGAGGGAGCTCGCTTTCCGGCACCCTCACCTGCTCGCACCTGCGGCACTCGCCTTTTAACATATTATTTTGCGGAAAATGCGCGAAGCGCATTTTCCGCAAAATAATATGCATTTCTGGCGCGGCGCAGCCGCGCGAAGACCGGCCGGAGGGAGCGAGGCCGCCCGCGCCGGACACCCTCTAGGCGTGCGAAGACGCCTCGGCTCCCAGCATATCGTGAATCACCTCTTTGAGATGCGCGGAGGAGAGGCCATATAGCTCCTTCAAGATCGTCGGAGCGCCATGCTCAACAAACTTATCGGGGACGCCGATGCGCCGCACAGCGATGTCGCTCAGGCTATGCTGCTCCAGCAGTTCCAGCACGGCGCTGCCAAAGCCGCCGGCCAGCACATGGTCCTCGATAGTGACGAGCCGGCGCGTGGCTTTCGCCAGGCGCAGGATCATCTCCTCGTCGAGCGGCTTGGCCCAGCGCGCATTCACCACGGCGGCGTGGATCCCCTCCGCTGCCAGTTCCTTCGCCGCCAGTTCCGCCTGAGAAACCATCAGGCCGTAGGCGAGGATCACGCAGTCCGCACGTTCGGCCTCCTCAAGCGTTGCCGGGCTGAGCAATTCGGCCTTGCCAACCTCCAGCTTATGCAGCTCCCTGGAGAGCGGCACTCCCAGCGCCTTGCCACGCGGATAACGCAGTCCCACAGGTCCATCCATATACACGGCGGTATAGAGCATGTGTCGCAGTTCTTCCTCATCTTTCGGGGCCATGATCTTCATATTTGGAATACTGCGCATAAACGCGATATCGAATACACCATGCTGTGTTTGACCGTCTTCTCCCACAATACCGGCGCGATCCATGGCAAAGACTACGTGCAGATTCTGCACACAGATATCATGAATAATCTGGTCATAGGCTCGCTGTAAGAAGGTCGAGTAGATCGCGGCGACGGGGCGCATACCGGCGACGGCCAGGCCACCGGCGAAGGTCACGGCGTGCTGCTCGGCAATGCCCACATCGAAGTAGCGTTCGGGGAAACGCTGGTGCATCTTCTTCAAGCCCGTTCCCTCGGCCATCGCCGCTGTGATACCGACGATAGACGTATCCTTCTCGGCCAGTTCCACCAGCGTATCCGCGAAAACTTCCGTATATGTTGGAGGATCGGCGGGATTCTTCTTGATCGTTCCCGTCGTATAATCGTAGGCGCCTGGCCCATGCCACTTGGTCGAGTCATTCTCGGCGATATCCCAGCCCTTGCCCTTCTTTGTCACCACCTGCACCATCACCGGGCCTTCGATCTGCTTCACGTTCTCAAAAACGTCCAGCAGCAGCGGCAGGTTATGTCCATCAAAGGGGCCGAAGAACTTGATGCCCAGCTCTTCGAATATAGCCCCGCTTTTGCTATGCATCACGAACTGCTTGAAGCTCGTCTCCGCTCGCCCGGCCGCTTCGCGCGCCTTATCGCCGACCAGGGGCAGTTTCTCTATCGAGCCTTTTGCCATCGCGCGCAGTCGCTGGTAGCTTGGCGTTGTCTGCAAGCGGCGCACCTGGCTGAGATAGTGATGGATGGCCCCTACATTATCTGAGATGGATTTATCGTTATCATTTAAGACGATGATCAGATTTTTTTTCAGACTGCCCGCATTATTAATCGCCTCCAGCGCCATACCGCCGGTGAGGGCGCCATCGCCAATGATAGCGACCACCTTGAAATCCTTGCCCTGCAAGTCGCGCGCTACCGCCAGGCCGAGCGCGGCAGAGATCGACGTGCTGGCATGACTGGCGCCAAAGACATCGTAAGGACTCTCGTCGCGGCGCAGATAGCCAGAGAGTCCGCCAAACTGGCGAATCGTATGGAACCGCTCCTGACGCCCCGTGAGCAGTTTGTGCACGTAAGCCTGATGACCAATATCCCATACCAGCAGGTCGTCGGGGGTGGCGAAGACATAGTGCAAAGCCATTGTCAGCTCAACGACGCCTAGATTGGGAGCGAGGTGTCCGCCCCTCACCGAGACTTTTTCGATGATCTCACGCCGGATCTCTTCGGCCAGCTGCTCCATCTGCGGCACTGTTAGCGCGCGCAGCTTTTCTGGACTATCAATGCTCTCAAGAATTCTTTTCAAAGCTTTCCTCCAGTACCAGGCGAAGCTTACGATTTTTACCCGCAATGCGCATTGAGGATAGTGTAACAATTAGTATTATAAAGTTGGGCTGCCACACCGGCAAAGACCTCTGGCTAGAAATTCATGCACATAAGGTCTTGACAGGTCCTCGAAAAGCTCCTCAGGCCGCTTCAGCCCGCTCTCCGGGTATCTTGACAGCCTTGCGCTTTCTTTTTATCATGAACAGAAAAGGTAGCGGCGTCAGTCCGGACGGCTAATGACATGCGCCGGGCGAGCGCGGCAACAGGCTCATGTATTCAGAATTCAGAACGTGCATCATATCTAGCCGAGAACAGGCCCGCAGAGGGGAAACCTGGAGCGTTTACGACGAAAGGAGGCGCGGCGCCTCTCCCCTGCCGTGGAGAGGAACCGGAGAAGCGCTGCTTACCGGAAGCCGCACATTATGACAAGAAAAGATAGCGACAAAGAATCGGAGCGGCCACACTACTACTCTCAGTTCTGGCTCGATGTAGCCGCCGGGCGCAGGGTAATTGGCACACCCAGAACCAGCGAAGAGGCGGAGCCACAGGAGACCGGGGCGTCCGAACCCGTCATCTCGCGCAAGGCCGCGCGAGCCGCCGCGCACGAGGCTATCGATGACGTGCCAGCATCAGCGGACGGCCAGACCGAAGCTATCGCTCATCCCGCAGCCGAGTCCGAGGCTCCTGCTGATGAGGAGGAAGAGTACAGCGAACCCGGGGAAGAAGAGATCGAGGAACCCGCCATCGACGAGGTGGCACCTGAGTTCGATGAGGGCATCGCGGAGGAGGAGCCGGTTGGGGATGTCGTGGAGGATGAGGACATTCCCGATATGGATCTCAGCCCCATCGATGAGGAAGAGGATATGTACGACGAGGAGGAAGAAGACGAAGATTTGAGCTGGGGGCGCGGGCGCAAGAAGGCGAAGCCCGGTCGCCAGGTCAAGCAGCCCAAACGCAGCCGGCGCGACAGCCGGCGTGGGTTTTAAGCTAAACCACATGTTCATACAGGGAGGGCGGCGCCCTCCCTGTATGAACATGTGGTTCAGGGATATATACCCCGAATCTGCGTCGCCTCGGCCACGCGCGAAATCGCCAGCATATTAGCCGCCAGGCGCATATCGCAGTGATACTGGTCGGCCTTCTCCGCCACGGCATCGAAAGCGCGATCCATTATCATCTCCAGCTTGCGCGTAATCTCCTCCACCCCCCAGAAGAAGCTCTGAAGATCCTGCACCCACTCAAAGTAGCTCACCGTGACTCCTCCCGCGTTCGCCAGAATATCGGGAATGACCAGTGCCCCCTTCCTGAAGAGGATGCGATCCGCTTCGGGAGTGGTCGGGCCGTTCGCGGCCTCGGTGATGATACGGGCCTGCACGCGCTCGGCGTTCTCTCTGGTAATCACGCCCTCCGTCGCGGCGGGGATCAATATATCGCAGGGAACCTCCAGCACATCCTGTACGCTTACGCGCTGCGCATGCGGGAAGCCGGCGACCGAGCCGTTTTCCTGCTTGTGGCGCAGGACCGAGGATGGATCAAGGCCAGCCTCATTATAAATGCCGCCGCGCGTATCGCTCACGGCCACAACCTTGCAGCCTTCATTATGGAAGAGGCGCGCGGCGATAGCCCCGGCGTTGCCAAAGCCCTGAATGCTCACGCGGGCGCCCTTCAAAGGCATAGACAGGCGACGCGCCGCCCGCCTGGTGACGAATAACACGCCCGTCGCAGTAGCATCGTTGCGGCCCTCGCTGCCGCCGATGGAGAGCGGCTTGCCGGTCACGACAGCCGGGATGGAGAAACCTTCGTGCATGGAATAGGTATCCATAATCCATGCCATGACCTGCGGGTTGGTGTTGACATCCGGGGCCGGGATATCGCTGTGAGGACCGATGATGATCGATATTTCAGTCGCATAGCGACGAGTCATGCGCTCTAATTCGGCGGGCGACATTTGCTTTGGATCACAGACGACGCCGCCTTTCGCGCCGCCATAGGGAATGCCGACGACGGCGCATTTCCACGTCATCCACATTGCCAGCGCCTTGACCTCATCCAGCGTCACTTCTGGACCGTAGCGGATGCCGCCTTTGGCTGGTCCGCGATTCACGTTGTGCTGAACACGGTAGCCGGTAAAGGTCTTGATACGTCCATTATCGAGTCGTACCGGGAAATTGACGGTCAACTCACGTTTGGGCTGACGCAGAATCTCTCGCATATCTTCCGAGAGATTGAGCTTTTCGGCAGCGATTTCAAATTGCTGCACCGCCATGTGATAGGCGTTAAACGCGGCAGACTTCACTTCATCGTGCATGGTCTGCATCTTCCTTTCATGGGACGGACGCCTCGCGACTATGGTTGGCCCTCGTCCAGTTTTTTTCTCAAAAGCGTTTGTACAATATCGGCTTTAGCTTGACCGCGAGTTTGCTTCATGACTCGACCAACAAGCCATTGTACCGCATTGACTTTACCCTTACGGTACTCGGCGACAGGACCGGGATTAGCGGCTATCACCTCCTCTATGATGCGTTCTAGCGTCCCCTGGTCGCTGATGGGCGGCCTGATGCCTTTCCTGGTGACGATCTCCTCAGGCATCTCACCCGAAGTGAAGGCTTCATCCAGGATCTCCTTCGCCTGCTTGCCCGTGATGCGCTCCCTGTCGAGCAGATCGAGCAGGTTCGCCAGCGCAGCGGGAGTGAGCGGGCAATCCTGTATGGCTACGGCGCTGGCGTTGAGCAGGCGAACGACTTCGCTCAGCACCCAGTTGGCGGCAACCCTGGCACGCGCCTTGCGGTCACTTTGCGGCGATGCCGCCACGACGCGTTCAAAGTAATCGCCCAGCGCCTTGTCCTCGGTCATTACGTTGGCGTCCTGCTCAGAAATTCCGTAGTCACTGGCGTAGCGGACGCGCCGCTCATCGGGCAGCTCCGGCAGGCGCGCGCGGATCTCCTCGACGCGAGCACGGCTGATGATCAGCGGCGGCAGATCTGGCTCCGGGAAGTAGCGGTAGTCGTTCGCATACTCTTTGGTGCGCTGCGGCACAGTCACGCCGCGCGTCTCAACCCAGCCGCGCGTCTCCTGATGGATGGTCCCTCCCTCGCGAATGATGGCGATCTGGCGCCGCGCCTCATAGTCGAGCGCGCGCTCTACCGCACGGAAACTATTCATGTTTTTTATCTCGGTCTTTACGCCCAGCTTCTCCTGCCCGCGCGGACGCACCGAAATGTTGGCATCGCAACGCAGGCTCCCTTCTTCCATACGTCCAGAAGCTACACCCAGATACACCAGGATCTCGCGCAGCTTTTGCATGTAGAGCCGCGCCTCCTCCGGGCTGCGCATATCCGGCTCGCTCACAATCTCCATCAGCGGCGTGCCGGAGCGGTTCACGTCGATCAGGCTGTAGCCATTGAAGTGCAGGAGCCGCGCCGTATCTTCTTCCAGGTGTACGCGCGTGATGCCGATACGCCGCTCTTTCCCGTGCATGTTGATGGTTAGATAGCCATTTCTGCTCAATGGGATATCGTATTGCGAGATTTGATAGCCCTTCATCAAGTCGGGATAGGGGTAGTTCTTGCGGTCAAACTTCGAGTACTCCGGGATCTCGCAATTGAGCGCGAGTGCGGTCATGATCGTGTACGTCACAGCCTGCTCATTGATGACCGGGAGTACCCCCGGCATACCCATGCATATCGGGCAGACGTGGGTATTGGGCGCGTCGTTCGCGTAGTCGGTGCTACAGCCGCAGAACATTTTACTCCTGGTGAGCAATTGCGAATGCACTTCGAGGCCAATCACCACCTCGAAGTCGGTGTCTATTCCAATATTTGCTGTCGTCGTCATGTCTCGTTTCGCCTTATCTCTATCATGAACGCTACCAATTTAAACCGAACACCCCTACCGTGCGTAGCCCAGATTAAATGGTTAAACGGTCTTCTATAGAAGCTTAATAATTGCTGTCCGGCTCGATCCTTAGTCTAGCCCTTTCCTCGGCTTTCGTCAACAAGTGATATGCTGCAAGGATACTCCTCATCTTTTTGCAGGGCCGCCTCCTTTGACAGCTCAGCGCCGCAGGCGCTGAGCATGGGGAAGAAAGGAAGACCAGGGGTGGTGCCGAATGGCACCACCCCTGGTCTTCTCTGTACGAGCCACCGAAGGTGGCGAGGAGTGCAACGCAGGAAACGCCCCCACACCGCAGGTCCCGCCTGGCGCGGCGCAGCCTCGTACCCGAATTTCCTATGCCACCGCGTTCTGTTAGTAAGAAATGGGAAGCACGCGGGGCGATGCCTTTCGCCCATATGCATGAATTTGTGGAAGGATCGAAGATGAATGGCTTGATTTGTCGCGTCTCCTCTGCTATACTTCGGCCTGTAGCAAGCAGAGATTTTTTATCTCCGGCTTTAGTTACCCGATACAGCGAAGCGTGCAGGCAGTGGCGCGTATGAGCGGGCAGGAGAGCGATCATATATGTCCCTGATCAATATGGCAAAACGAGAAATCAACTGTAAAATCGTCTACTACGGGATTGGCCTCGGCGGTAAGACGACTAATCTTCATTACATACACCAGGCAGTGAATCCGCAGGATGTGGGAGATATGGTCTCCATCGATACAGAGACCGAGCGTACTCTGTACTTCGATCTCCTCCCGCTCGAACTGGGGAAGGTTCAGGGGTTCCAGATTCGTTTTCAACTCTACACCGTGCCCGGCCAGATCCTCTATCAACAAACACGCATCTCGGTACTCAAAGGAGCGGACGCCGTAATCTTTGTCGCCGATTCGCAGGCCAGCAAGCTGCAAGAGAATATCGAGTGCTGGAATGAACTGCAAGAGCAACTGCGGCGCATGAACAAGGATATCGCCGAATTTCCCCTGGTGATGCAATGGAATAAGCGTGACCTCCAGGATATCCTGCCTGTGTCGGTACTGGAAAAGTACCTCAATCCCTACCGCGTGCCGAGCTTTGAAGCCGTCGCTGTGACCGGGCGCGGGGTGATCGAGACGCTGCGCGTGGGCATTAATAGCACGCTGCGCAGGCTAGAGCGCATCTAAGCAGCGCAATGGATAAGATACGCATTATCATCATCGATAAAGAACCTCTGTTCCGCGAAGGCATTCGCGCCGTCCTCGCACGTACAGAAGATTGCGTGATCGTTGGCGAGTCAGCCGATGTTACCGATGTGCTCGAAATGGCGCGCACATGCAGCCCGGATGTCGCCCTCCTCGATGCAGGGCTGGCTTCCGCCGAGCCGCTGGAGGTCGCCCGCCAGGCGCGAGCGCTCGCGCCCCACCTGGCGATCATTATGCTCACGCCTTCAAAGGACGAGGAGCACCTGTTTCAATCGATCAGGGCCGGCGCCGCCGCCTATTACACGCGCGATATTACGCCCGAAGCGCTGGCGGAGGCCATACGCAAGGTAAGCCAGGGTGAGTACCTGATCAACGATGACGTGCTGGCAAAACCACAGCTCGCTACGCGTGTCCTCAAATCCTTCCAGAAAGTGGCGGTGCAGGATGAGCAGGGACAGCCCCAGAACTCGAACTCACCGCTCTCCACCCGCGAGGTAGAGATTCTGGGCTTCATTGCGCGCGGCAATAGCAACAAAGAGATCGCCAAAACGCTCAAGATCAGCGATCAGACAGTGAAAAATCACATCACTTCGATCCTCAAGAAGCTATCGGTCAATGATCGTACCGCCGCTGTGGTCCATGCGCTGCGTCACGGCTGGATCGCGATGCACGAGGGCTAGGCCCATACCGCCATGAGTTCTTTTCCGCTGCTGGCATCCAGAAAGACGTAGAGGTCGTGGGTGGCCTGGGGAAAAGGGGTAGGATCAACGGAGGAACTGGCAGCCTCCAGCGGGATCTTCTGATACCACACGATCCAGACGGGAACATCCCTCAGCGGTGCATGGGCTGCCGGCGTCGTTGTGCTATTATAGGTCAGCAGGGCGTATCTGGTGCTCACGCTTTTTGCTTTCGCCGCGGCGTCGGGTTCAAGCTGACTGGCGATAAAGAGCGCCTGCTGCTGGCTCAGAGCCGGCGTCTGGCTGGCATGACCGAGCACGATGCCCTCGGCAAGCAGCGGAGGGATCTGCATCTCAGGCTCCGCCGTGGGGGCAAAGCCGGGTAGAGTAAAGTTCGACGGCTGATCTCCGTTTGCATATGGGTGCAGCAGCAGCCAGGCCAGCCAGATGCATCCTATGAGCAGCAGGATGCCGCCCAGTACGCCGCTTATTCGATATATGCGCGAAGGTGGTTGCTTCCCTGTCATGCTCTCTTTTCTCGTTGACAGGCGCCTGTGGCGCCCGCCTTATATATGTTGTATTGTGGAAAAATGCGCGAAGCGCATTTTTCCACAATACAACATATATTCCACGTGCGGCGGAGCCGCGCGAACGCACCTTAACCAGTATAATGTAGATCGGAGAGAAAGGCAATTGACCCGCTTTTCCCAAAAACGCTATACTGAAAAGAAAGAACCTGTATCATCGATTATCAAGAAAGGAAACCCGCCCCGGTGAAAGTCTATGGTCGCATAACAGTCTTCCCTATCATGCCTGCTCGTATCAACCGGCTGTATGAACTGGCATACAATCTCTGGTGGAGCTGGCATCCCGAAGCTCGCGCCCTCTATCGCACACTTGACCGGGATCTCTGGGAACGAGTGGGACACAATCCTGTGCGCTTTCTCAGCGAGGTGCAGCCGGGGAGTCTGGAGAAAGCCGCCTCCGACCCGGAATATCTCCAGCAGTACGATAGCGTAATCAGCGATTTCGACCATTACATGCATCCACGGGCGGATGAAACCTGGTTCACACGCACCTACCCGGAACTGGTCGATAAGACCATCGCTTACTTCTCGGCGGAGTTTGGCCTGCACGAAGCCCTCCCGATCTACTCCGGCGGCCTGGGTATTCTGGCCGGCGACCACTGCAAAGAGGCCAGCGACCTCGGCCTGCCCCTCGTCGGCGTTGGCTTTCTCTATCCGCAGGGCTACTTCCAGCAGCGTATCACGCGCGAGGGCCGGCAGGAGGACCTCTACGAGAAGCTGCATTTTTCGGAGGTTCCCGCCGTGCCAGCCGTCAGCCCGGCCGGCAACGAAGTGGTCATCAGTGTCGACCTGCCGGGCAGGCGCGTCTATGCTAAAGTCTGGAAGCTGATGGTGGGCCGCGTCCCGCTCTACCTGATGGATACAGATATCGCTCCCAACGCGCCCGGGGATCGCGAACTGCTGGCGCGCCTCTACGGCGGGGACCGCGAGATTCGTATCGCGCAGGAGATCGTGCTGGGTATCGGCGGCGTGCGCGCATTGCGAGCGCTGAATATTACGCCGGCAGCCTGGCATCTCAATGAGGGACACGCCGCTTTCCTGAACCTTGAGCGCTGTCGCGAACTGGTAGCGCAGGGGCTGAGCTTCAATGAGGCGCGCGAGGTCATCGCGGCCAATGCACTCTTTACCACGCATACGCCCGTGCCCGCCGGTAACGATACTTTCAACTACGACCTGATCGATAGATACTTTGGCTCCTACTGGGGCCAGCTCGGCCTGAACCGCGACCAGTTTCTGGAGGTGGCGCGCGAGGATCATGGCTGGGGGCCTACCTATGGTATGACCGTGCTCGCGCTCGCGCTGACGGGACAGCACAACGGCGTCAGCCGCCTGCACGGCAGCGTTTCGCGCAAGATGTGGCAATTCCTCTGGCCCGGCATCGACGTGGATGAGGTGCCCATCGGCCACATCACTAACGGCGTCCACACGTTTTCGTGGATCGCTCCAGAGATGAACGAGCTTTTCGGGCGCTACCTGGATAAAGACTGGGGGAGCCATGTCGACGAACAGGCATTCTGGGATGAGCATATCGACAGGCTTCCCGACAAAGAGTTGTGGCAGACGCACAGGGTGCGCAAGGAGAAACTGATCGCCTACGCGCGGCATCATCTCAAGCAGCAGCATCTACGGCTCGGCGAAGGGGCGCTCCAGATCGAAGAATTCGAGCATATGCTCGATCCCGACGCGCTGCTTATCGGCTTCGCGCGCCGCTTCGCCACCTACAAACGCGCCACGCTCATCTTTCGCGATATGGAACGCCTGCGCCGCATCCTGCTCGATCCGCAGCGCCCGGTGCAGATCATCTTCGCGGGCAAGGCGCACCCCGCCGACGAACCGGGCAAGGCCCTGATTGAGCAGATCTACCGCATTTCGCGCAGCGACGAGTTTCGCGGGAAGATCGTTTTCCTGGAGAACTATGATATCAACATGGCGCGCTATCTCGTCTCCGGCGCCGACCTCTGGCTGAATAATCCCATCCGCCCCAACGAAGCCAGCGGCACCAGCGGGCAAAAGGCGGCGCTCAACGGTCAACCCAGTTGCAGCATCCTCGATGGCTGGTGGGCCGAGGGCTACAACGGCAAAAATGGCTGGGCTATCGGTGAAGCGCGCGAGTACTACGATCAGAACACCCAGGCTGAAGCCGATAGCCTCTCGCTGTATCGCCTGCTCGAAGAGGAGATCATCCCCACGTTCTTCGAGCGCGACTCCGAAGGCATTCCTCATCGCTGGTGCAGCATTATGAAGGAGGCGATCCGTACCTGCACACCGGCATTCAGCATGCGCCGCATGGTGAAAGAGTACACCACACGCTACTACGTGCCGCTCATCGAGCAGGGATCGCATATCGCGCGGGACAATTATGAGGCGGCGCGCAGGCTCGCGCAGTGGAAGGAGTACATCAGGCGCGGCTGGAACAGCCTGGAACTCTACGTCGATGGGCGCCGCGAGGGGCAGCTCAGTCTGGGTGAGGGCCTGGAGGTGCGCGCCTGGGTGCGGATGGATGGCCTGCGCCCCGAGGATATCAGTGTCGAGCTGGTCTACGGAGAGGTCAGGGACGAGACAGCCACGGCGCAGCATGCGCTACCAATGCGCTACACGAAACGCGAACTCGATGGCTCCTACCGTTACGATCTCACGTTGCAGCCAGAGCACAGCGGCAGTATCGCCTACAATGTGCGCGTTGTGCCGGCTCATCCTGATCTGAAAGAGAAATACGAGTTGGGGCTGATTCGCTGGGCTTGAAGATGCAGATGGGATGACAGGCGCAGCCTGTCATCCCACCTGCATCTTCAAGCCCAGGATTACTTACGTTGTCGCATGCTTGACGCTGCGGTACGTGAAAATGTGATGGAACGAGAAATTGTAGACCAGGACGATTATCAATGCTGTCGCCTGCGCAAGTATCGACATTACATGTCCGACGTAGCTGAAACCGAACTGGATCAGAAAGGTGAGCACGCTGCCAACAATAGAGGTCATATGATAGCGCGTGCAGCGGGCAAGCCAGGATCGTTTATGTCCGGGAAGATGGCGGAAGGTGAAATAGTCATTGGGAATAAAGTTCGCCATGATCGAAATTTCACAGGCCAGCACGGAAGCGATCATATTATGAATCATGATGCCGTGCATCGTGCCATCAATCGGCAGGTGGATGCGGTAGAGGACAATGGAGAAGACCGCCAGGTTTACCAGGGCGGCAAAGCCACCGATAACGAGATATGTGCAAAAACGCTGCACCCAATCCGCACGTCCGCCGGTCATTATATCAATGCGATCAAGGATCTGATTGGCAAAGAGCCAGGGTGTAGGGCGATAACTGGGGAGGGAACGGATCATCTGTGCTTCCGATTGATCTGATACCTCAGAAACCTGCTCTACATCATCTTCTGTTACAGGCTGTTTCATGTACGCTCCACATAATACAGGATACGATATACTTTCATGTGTCCAGGACGACCAGACAGGGTATGTGGTCACATCAGCAATTGATAAAAGGACCGGAGTACTAAGAGTGTCCTGCCCTATGCACCATCTTCGCGAGCGCCTGCGGCGCTCGCTTGATATATCTGGGTGTGTGGAAAAATGCGCGATGCGCATTTTTCCACACACCCAGATATATCCCTTGCGCGGCGCAGTCGCGCGGCTACCTGGCAAGAGAGGACGAAGACGTTAAGAATCAGGCGTTCTTTCAGGGACCAGATTTTTAGGATCAATAATGCCCTCTTTCCATGCTATAATCAGCAAAGTATCGTAAAGAAAAAGGAGCATATTGCATGACACAGCAGGAGCATCAAAGCGGCATCGCTCACATGAACGGCACGGAATTGTATTACGAAATTGCCGGGACAGGGCATCCCCTCACATTGATTCATGGCCTGCTGCTGGATCGCAGATCCTGGGACGATCAGTTCGAGGTGTTCGCGCGGCAATATAAAGTGCTGCGCTACGACCTGCGCGGCTGGGGAGACTCGGCACAGGAAGAGGGGCCGTTCTCGCCGCGCCAGGATCTCTTGAGCCTGCTAGAATACCTGAGCATCGATAAGACCTACCTGCTTGGCCTATCAGGAGGCGGCACACTGGCGCTCGATTTCACGTTGGAGCACCCCGACAAAGTAGACGCGCTGATCCTGGCTGTATCAGATCCGAGTGGACATATGCCACCTATGACGGATGACATCCGAGCATTCGCAAATCAGTATTATGGAGCATTGCAGCAGAAAGATGCTGCGGGCGCAGCCGAGGCAACGGTCCGCTTCTGGACCGATGGTCCCAGAAGAACGCCCGAGCAGGTGAATGCGCAGGCACGTGCGCGCATCAAAGAAATGACGACACAGCATATACAACGGCATGGCGACCTCCTGGCCCACGAACAGCACATGATTCCGCTCGAACCTCCGGCGATCAACCGACTTGCGGAGGTCAAAGTACCAACGCTGATTATATTCGGCGATGAGGATGTGCCGGAGGTTATTGAGGCCGCCCGCATACTGGAGCAGGGCATCCCCGGCGCGAAAAAGGTTGTCATTCCCGGTACGGCCCATCACCCGCATATGGAGAAGCCGGAGGAGTTCAATCGCATCGTGCTCGATTTCCTGAATGGTTTGCCGCGTTAGACGGTGCAGGTCAGCCGGGCCGTGTTTTATAATGGATTCACATTCAAGGGCGGCAATCCTTTTTGTGCGTAGCCGCGCGATGATGAACCTTACCAATCAAGATCGGCAAGGGAAAGGATGCCGGGCCAGAGTAGGGACGCAGCGCCGCCCCCGGGGGCAACGTTCGGTGACTTGCCTGCGGCGCAAGTCCGCTGCGCAGCCATCGGAACGCTTCGGGGGGCAGGGATGAGCGGACTTGCGCCGCAGGCCGGTGAGGGGGGTGGACCTCCAGGGCGGCGCTGCGTCCCTACGCCATCCCCACACTGCTCGCGATGGCCCAACCTGGTTGTCTCTCTTCATCATCGCGCCCCGGAGCACACTATAGGCCGAATGAGCGCGATAATGAATATTACCGACCAACATCGGGAACGATCTGGACGAGCCGACAGGCATGTCATCCTGAGCGGAGCACAGCGCAGCGAAGGATCCGCAGTCCACCAGCAAATCCTTCGCTCCCGCTCAGGATGACATGGGGGGATTGCCAATCTTGAACGTTCCATCTCATAATCGCGCGGCTACGCACTGAAATGTTACCATTCCTGATAGTTACGGAGAAATTTCGCTATGTATGACCGGCTCTTCCAGCCGCTCAAGATTGGCCCGCGCGAGGCGCGCAGCCGCATCATCTTCGGCAGCCACGCTACTAACCTCGCCCGGCGCAACCTGTTGAGCGGGCAGCACGCCGGCTATTACGCGGCTCGCGCCGAAGGCGGCGCGGGCCTGATCGTACTGGAGGAGCATATCGTACACCCTTCCGACCAGCCCTATGAAAGCGCCGTGCTCGGCTTCCTCCCCGAAACGCCGCGCGCTATAGCTCAGGTCGTCGAGCGCATTCATAGTCACGGAGCGCTGGCGCTGGTGCAATTGAACCATAACGGGCAGCAGTCGGTGAGCGATCATAACCAGCGCGAACTATGGGCGCCCTCGCCAGTGCCCAACGTATCATCGCGCGAGGTGCCAAAGGCGATGGAGCAGGCCGACATCGATGCTGTGATCGCTGGTTTCGCGCAGGTCGCAGGCTATGCGGTGCAGGGCGGAGCCGATGGCGTTGAGCTACAGGTCGCCGACAGCTCGCTCCTGCGCCAGTTTCTTTCCCCGCTCACCAACCAGCGCAGTGATCACTACGGTGGCTCCCTGGAAAACCGGCTGCGCTTCCTCCAGGAAACGCTCGAAGCCGTCTCTTCGGCTACAGGAAAGTCGGCTATTTTGGGGCTGCGCTTCTGCGCCGACGAACTCGCTCCCTGGGGCGGCCTGACGCCGGAGCTGAGCGTTGAGATTGCTCGCCTGCTCGCTGCGACGGGGCGCATTGACTATATGACAATCACGATGGGCAGCATCTACAGCACGCACATGTTTCCCTTTCATGCCTCGATGCAGGTCACGCCAGGCTACGCCGCGCACCTGGCGGCGGCCATCAAAGCGGCGATTGATATACCCGTCTTTGCCGCCGGGCGCATCATGAGCGTGGAGCAGGCCGAGCGCATTCTGGCGGAGGGGCAGGCCGACGGCGTGGAGATGATTCGCGCGCTGATCGCCGATCCCGACCTGCCGCGCTTATCGCAACAGGGCCATGCTGAGCGCGTGCGCCCCTGCATCGCCTGCAACCAGGGCTGCCAGGTACGCGGCATCATGAACGCGACCATCGCTTGCAACGTCAACCCTGACGTTCTGAGCAGTCCTTCCTCGCCCATCGATAACGAGCGCCAGGCAGCACAGCGCGGGCAGGAGGTATGGATTATCGGCGCAGGTCCCGCCGGCATGGAGGCTGCGCGCACGGCGGCCCTGCGCGGGCGCCGTGTGATCCTCCATGAGCGCGCGGCGACTCCAGGGGGAGCCGTGACGCTGGCGGCGCACGGACCAGCGCGCGGCGAGTTGCGGCTCATTACCGATTATCTCCAGCGTGAGATCAAGCGACTCGGCGTGGAGATCCGCACGGGCGTCGAGGTAACAGCAGAGATGGTCATGGCGGAGCAGCCCTCCGCCGTCATCGTCGCCACCGGGGCGCGCACCGGCCCCGGCCTGCTGCCCATCCCCGGTTACGATCTCCCGCACGTTACCGATGTGCGCCGCGTGCTGGGTGGTGAGCCGGTCAATGGCGAACGCGCCGTCGTCATCGATGAAACCGGCGGGCACGGCGTGGCCTCCGTCGTCGAACTGCTGGCAGCGCAGGGCAAGCGCGTGACCGTGATCACCGAGGACTGGTATGCCGCGCGCGATCTCGTTGCAACGCACGACATCGTGCAGTGGATGCAGCGCGTTCTGGCGCTCGGCGTCGCGCTTATTACGCACAGTAGCGTGACGCGTATCGAGCCGGGACGCGTAATCGTCGCTGACCGCTTCGCCGATGATGAGCGCGCCATCGAGGCCGACGGCGTTGTGCTGGGCACCTACGAGCGGCCCGCGCAGGAACTCTACCTGGCGCTCAAGGGACGCGTGCCGCGCCTGCTGCGTGCCGGCGATTGCGTGGCGCCGCGCCGTATCGAGCAGGCCATTCGTGAAGGACGCCAGGCCGGCGCATGGGTATAATAGGGTTCGACAACCAGAATCGGTAACAGAACCATGCGGGTGTGGAAGTGCATGGGCCGCCACCAGGGCGGACCCTACGGTAGCCCGAACGCTCCCGCGAACCACCGTAGGGGCCGCCCTGGTGGCGGCCCACGAAAACGTTCCATCATCGATCCTGGCGGATAAATTTCATAGATAACGAGGAGCAGGTATGGCAGGCCAGTACCAATTTCTATTTACGCCGCTGCGCGTCGGGAGCACGGTCATTCCCAATCGTATTGTCTTCGCCGCCCACCTGACGAATCTGGCCGAGGATAACCTGCCCGGGCCGCGCCTTATCGCCTACTATACCGAGCGCGCGAAAGGCGGCTGCGGTCTCATCATCACCGAGGAGCAGTCGGTACATCCCAGCGACTGGGCCTATCAGAAGCTCATTCACGGCTTCGATCCCCACGTTATTCCTGCCTACCGGCGTCTGACACGCAGCGTACACGAGCACGGAACGCGTATCTTCGCCCAGATTAACCATAACGGCATGCAGGCCAGCAGCATCTACTCGCGCCGCCCCGTCATCGGCCCGTCTCCGCTGGTCGATCCCATTCACCGAGAGATGTGCAAGGAGGCCGAGCCGGAAGAGATAGCCGAGATTGTGCGCGGCTACGCCCTGGTGGCGCGGCATGTGCGCGAGGGTGGCTTCGACGGCGCGGAACTGCAATCCTCACACAGTTCCCTGATCCGCCAGTTCTTCTCGCCCTACTACAACCGGCGCGACGATGCCTACGGCGGCTCGCTTGAAAATCGCATGCGCTTCGCCTTTGAAGTGATCCAGGCCGTTCGCGCCGAGGTCGGACGCGATTTCACGCTGGGCATCAGGCTGTGCGGCGACGAACTGATCCCGTCGGGCCTGACGCTCGACGACGTATGCGAGATCGCCACGCGGCTTGAGGCGACGGGCCAGCTCGATTTTATCAATACCAGCATCGGCGAATTTCATAATCTCTACATGGTCGAAGGCTCGATGCACACCCCGCCCGGCTACCAGCTTTTCGTCTCAGCCGGCATCCGCGAGAAGGTCAGCCTTCCCGTCTTCTGCACGGGGCGCATCAAAGATCCGGTGCAGGCCGAGCGTATTCTGCGCGAGGGGCTGGCCGATATGGTCGATGTTGTGCGCGGCCAGATCTGCGATCCGGCCTTCGCACGCAAGGCGCGCGAGGGGCGCAGCGAAACTATCCGGCTCTGCATCTCCTGCAACCAATACTGCATCGGGCGCATGGGTCTCAACCTCAGTCTGGGCTGCATCCAGACACCGGCAACCGGCAACGAGCAGCGCTTCCCAACCATCATTCCCGAACCTCACACCCGCCCGCGCCCGCTGGTAATGGTGGTTGGCGGCGGCCCGGCGGGCATGCAGGCAGCCAGAGTCGCGGCGCAGCGCGGTTTTCGCGTCAGACTCTATGAGCGACAACGCGAACTGGGCGGCCAGGTCAACCTGATCGTGCGTGTGCCCGGGCGCGTGGAGTTCGGCGACGCCTCGCGCAACCTGCAACGCGAGATACTGGAGGCCGGCGTTGAGACGTATGTCGATACCGAGGTGACGGCGGAGATGATCGAGCGCGAACGGCCCGACGCGGTGATTATCGCTACCGGCTCGCTCCCGGCGCTGCCGCCGCTGCCAGGCGCCGACCTGCCCCACATCGCGACGGTCTGGCAGGTGCTCCAGGGCGAGAAGAGCGCCAATCCCGGCGAAAATGTCCTCGTCTACGATCAGATCGGCTTCCACCAGGCGACGAGTGTGGCCGAACTGCTGGCGGAAAAGGGCTGCGCCGTTGAGGTGGTGACGCCGCAATTCTACGCCGGCGGCGACCTGAGCGTTACGCTCGATATCGAGCTGTGGTATCGCCGCGCCCTCGCCCACCACATGCGCCTGACGCCCGATCACTTCCTGGCGGGCCTCAGCCCTGGCGGCGCGACGATCATCAACAATTATACCGGCCAGCCGCGCCAGATCGAAGGTCTCGCGCTCGCTGTGCTGGCAACGCCCCAGACAGCCAACGATGCGCTCTACCATCAATTGCAGGGCAAGGTGCGCCAGCTCTACCGCGCCGGCGACTGCCTGGCGCCACGCCGCGTCGAGCATGCTATTCTCGATGGCGAACGAACGGCGCGGGCGCTGGTTTTTTGAGCTTCTGAGATGGCTTCCATGAGCAGGGGGATTACGGGCAGGCGATGACGCTCCTGGAGCAGCTTATTGACATAGATCGGCTCACGGCAAAGCAGCCCATGCCGGAGCGCTCACGCGTTGAGGTCATTAACAATATGGCACTGACCTCGCTCAAGCAGGCAAAGAAGGACAAAGACTTTTCGCTGCGGCTGTGGACGGAGGGCATCAACGGGGCGCGGGCGCTGCACAGCGAGCAGCGTTACCGTGAAGCGCTGCTCGCCTACGAGATCATGCAAAGCCTCTGGCCCGGCGAGGATGATATCCGGGCGCTGCGCTTGTTAGTCGCCTACGGGCGAGAATAGTGTTGCGGCGAAAATCGCCGATGAGGAGCGCGCCAAACATCTCCTGCTGCTCTCCCATGAGCAGTAATCAGGACACTTTCAAGACATTCTTAGCAGCGCTACAAGTTGGCGTGCAAAGCCGTCGCCAACTTTGACAAAGATGGCTTTCAGGTGTTCCTGCGGAGGCGCCAGCAAAGGGAAGAAGCTACGCAGCCCTTCTTATCATCGCACGCTTTTTCATGCTTTCCGTCCAGAACTTGACGAAGGCGGTGTTACAGGCTATACTCTCATTGAGAAAATAGCATAGAGGATCCCGGTAGACAGCGGTGGTCTTGTGCATAGCAAGCAAGGAACAGGTGAGGTGCTGCATGGAACAGGAAGGCAAACCACGAGAAAAGTTGCGCATGGCTCGGGCCGAGAAAGGGTGGAGTCTGGAGCAGGTCGGCGAAGCGGTTGGCGTCGGCTGGAATACGGTGAGCCTGTGGGAACTGGGCAAGGCCACCCCGCATGCCCGCAATGTCTATCGGCTCTGTAAGCTCTATGGCAGGACCGCCGAAGAACTGGACCTGGCTGCGCCCCGGCCCGCTTTGCCAGTCATGACCGCGAGGAAAGAGGTCTTCGCCCGGCAGCTCTCCGGCGTCGTCAGGGACGACCTGACCATGCGCCTGCTTGCCCTGGGCTTCGTCGCTCTGCCTTTAGCGCAGTTGCAGGCAGAGATGAAGCGCATACTAGAGGAAGATGAGAGCATGAATCATGATCCGATCAGCCGCCGCGCCGCGCTGCGCCGCCTGGCTACCGCGCTGGGGATGACCTATCTCAACCCCCAGAGTCCCCTGCCCTTCGAACTCAACAGCGACCTGCTGCGACAGACGGCGGCCTGCCTCGCCGCTTGCTGGGAACTGAGCAGGAGCAAGGAGCGCGGGGATATCAGGACCGCCTTCGGGAGCGCGAACACCTATGCCCAGATGCTCAAAGCGCTCATCAAAGAAGCCAGTTCCAACCAGCAGCGCCAGGAGAGCGCCAGCCTGATCGCGCAATGTGAAATTCTGCTCACCATCCTGAGCTGGCACTTTGTCAATCTCGAAACGGCGGCCCGCCATGCGAAGGAGGCCGTTGCATACAGCGAACTGTCGGGCGACATCCCGCTCCACCTCTATGCCTTGAAGCAGCAAGCCTGGATGCATTATTATAGCCAGCGCAGCGATCAAGCGCTGAAGAGCATCGGGCAGGCCACGCTCGTCCTCAAGGAGCATAAAAACAATCTGCCACAGTACACCCATAGTAATATTTATAGCGTGATGGCTGTGATGCAGGCCAGCAACGGCCAGGATGCCAGAGCCACGCTGCACTATGCTGAGAAGATGCTGCGCGACGATGATGCCCCGGTTTACGTTGATCCTCCAATCTCGGCATTTATTCAGAATATCGGTATGACGCTCTATGAACAGGGGGATTATGAACGGGCAATGGCGCTGCTGGAGCAACTCATTGACAAGGAGCAGCTTACAGCGAAGCAGCCTATGCCGGAGCGCGGGCGCGTTGAGGTCATCAACATCATGACGCTGACCTCGCTCAAGCAGGTAAAGAAAGACAGGGATCTTTCGCTGCGGCTGTGGACGGAGGGCATCAACGGGGCGCGGGCGCTGCACAGCGAGCAGCGCTACCGCGAAGCCCTGCTCGCCTACGAGATCATGCAGAGCCTCTGGCCCGGCGAGGATGATATCAAAGCGCTGCGCGAGCTGGCTGCGCATTGGTAGAACGACCCTTTTAGCACCAACAAGGCCCGGCTATGTCATCCTGAGCGGCAGCGAAGGATCTGATGCCCGACGAAGCGGATCCTTCGCTGCCGCTCAGGATGACATGCTTTACATAATATTGCCGGTCTATCCTGTGTAACAGAAAAATACTTGCATATATTGTGTTGATATGTTATGATGCGCCTATCAGACACCACGTAGGAAGGGATCGGGGAGAAGTGACAAAACATCCTCAGCCAGAACCGCAGATCTATGACCGTACTCTGAAATCGCTCTTTGGCGACGAAGCCGACCAGATCGTGCCTCGCTTGCTGCCCGGCAGTGAGCTGCTCGGGGAGCGCAACATTGAAATTGATCGCTCCACTCTGAAAGCCGATCTGGTGTACAATATGTTCTATAGAGGGGAGCCGCATCTGCTCAACCTTGAGTTGCAGACGGGTGCGGATAGCGATATGCCCAGGCGCATCGTGCGCTATCACAGCGAGTTGCACACGCAATCGGGCCTGCCGGTGATCTCGATGATCCTCTATCCCTTCGAGACCACTGTGCCGGTGCCACCCTATATCGAGAAAAGCGGAGGCCGCACGATGATGCTGGTAGACTACCAGGTGCTCACCGTCTGGAAGTGGGATGCGCGCGAGTTTGTCCGCGATCATGTGGTTTGCCTCTACACGCTGCTGCCGGCCATGAAGGGAGTGAGCGTAGCGTTATTGTTGGAAGCGCTGCGGGAGATGGAGCAGCACTATTCGGAGAAGGAGTTGCAGCGACATCTGCCGCGCTTCTATTCCATTTTACAACGTTCCAATATGTTGACAGAGCAGCAGAAAGGACAGGTGATGGAGATCTTGGAAACGGCATACGGACACGACTGGCTTATCGAGACGCTGCCCGAAGTGATCGATCTTGCAGAGAAGCGCCACGCCGAAGGCAAGATCGAGGGCCAGGTAGAAGAGGCACAGAAGATGCTCGTGAAGGTGGTGGAGGCGCGCTTTCCGGCGCTGGTGGCGCAGGCACAGGAGCGGGCCGAATGCGCCGGCGATGCAAGCGAGTTGGACAACCTGATAGTAGAGATCATCAAAGCCCCGGATGAAGCGGCGGCGCAGCGTTTGTTGATTAGCTATGGAAGAGAGCAGTGAACGCCCCAGAGCGGCCAGATCATCCCCCCTGTCATCCTGAGCGGCAGCGAAGGATCTGATGCGCTGGTCATGCAGATCCTTCGCTGCCGCTCAGGATGACAGGTTTCTACTCGGGTTGTTCCTTTCTTATATTCCGCGGCACTAATGCTGCGTGAGGTAGACCTGCGACCAGTCGCCGAAGAAGAGGCCCTCGCCGTTGAGCGTCACGCCATGTACCCACGATGGGATGATTGCCGCCATTGTCTCATGATCGAGCGGCAGCCAGCCAACATCGGTAATAGCTATCTGCTCGGCCTTATTATAGAGCGCGATGCGAGCGTCGCCCGACAGCTTCTCGGCCTGCGTCACCGTCTCGTCAAATTGCGGGTTGTCCCATCCGCCATTGTTATTGGGAGCATTGGCGGTGAGGTTCAGCGTCAGCCAGTCGTAGGGATCGGGATAGTCGGCGGTCCACTGGATGAAACCAAACTGCACCTGATGTTTCGATAGCTCATCAATATAGGCGGTCAACTCTACCGGGCGCAGCTTGACCTGGACGCCCAGCGCATTCTGCCACATCTGCTGCAAGGCCGCTGCCTCCTGTGAAGTGACCTGCGAACTGGGATAGCTGAATGTGATCGGCGGCAATTTGGTCACGTCGGGATAAGCGGATAGCAGGGATTGCTTGGCTTTCGCGGTATCGTGCTGCAAGCCCGGGAAATTGGGCTGGTAGCCAGGCATGCCTGGCGGAATGATCGTCGGAGCCGGCGTCACCGCTCCCTTGAAGATTGCCTGCGCCAGCGTTTGCTTATCGGTGGCATAGGCAAACGCCTGCCGTACTGCCAGATTATTGAAGGGCGGCTTCGTATTGTCGAAGAAGAGGATATCGGTCTGCAAGAGCGGCTTGCGGACGAAGCCGGGCGTGCCCTGCGCCGTTTGCTGGTCGGTAGGGGTGATATTCCACACAAAGTCGTACTGCCCTGCGCGGTACGCCTTGTAGGCCGTGGAGGGATCGCTGACGAAGATCATATCGACCTCGGTCAGCTTCGTCTTATTGCCATAATAGTGTGGATTGGGCACCAGCACCATCCTGACGTTATGCTCCCATGTCTTGACCATAAAGGGGCCGGTGCCGATACCACTGCCCGCCGCGTGCTGTATCCAGTTCTTCTGCCCATACTGATCGATGATCTTTTCGTTCAAGGGATCAAAGATCGCGGTGGTCAATTCTTCGAGGAAGTAGGGGGTAGGCTGCGTCAACGTGACCTGGAGCGTATGGTCATCGAGCGCCCTGACACCGGCCAGCGTCTTTGCCTTGCCGGAATTGACATCGCTGGCGCCAACGATGTTGCCCTCGAAGAAGGTAGCGATGGGCGAGTTGACCGCCGGCAGCAGCGCCCGCGTCCAGGTGTAGACGTAGGTCTGTGCGGTGACGGGCGTACCGTCCGAGAAGGTGATGCCCGGCTTGAGGTGGAAGGTGTAGACCTTGTTGTCCGGCGAGATCTGCCAGGTCGCCTGGTCGGGCAACACGTTCAGATTTTGATCGGATCTGACCAGCCCGCTGTAGATCATGTTCACGGCAACCGCCGAATTCGCGTCGGGTCCCTGTGCTGGATCAAGAACGCCGATATCAGCCGTTCCCACGTTGGGCATAGTCAGCACCTGTTTGGATGCCAGCCTGGGGGAGCTGCTGTTCGCTGCCGGGCTGCTCCCTCCGCAGGCAGCCAGGATGATGAGCGTGAGGCTGAAAAATAGTGCCAGTGTAAACCAGGAGCGCGAGCGCATGTATAAACGGTGATACATAGCCCCCTCACTTTCTCAAATTATTTCATGGCTCGCAGTGGTGGCGAGCGGGGTGCGTGGCGCAGCCAGGAACCCGTCAACCACTGCGAGCGCTCCAACCATAGACAAACGGATGTTGCAAGACTATAATGTGGGCAGAAGTTACATTGTTCAACGACGAACAAGAGGTTTGTATATGCGTATCCGTATAATAGGTGCGCCTATGGATCTGGGCGCTGACCGGCGTGGAGTCGATATCGGGCCAAGCGCAATTCGTTACGCGAACCTGAGCGATCACCTGCGCCGTCTGGGCCACACCGTTCATGATATAGGTAATATAGTCATTCCTCAGCCGGAAAGTCAACCAGCAGGTAATCCCCGCGTAAAGTACCTCGATCCAATTGTACAGGTCTCGGAGGATCTGGCCCATCTTGTCACCGCCACGCTGGAAGAAGGCGAATTCCCGCTGATTCTGGGGGGCGACCACAGTATCGCTCTGGGATCGATCAGCGGGGCCGCGCGCGTGCATAGAAACCTGGGCGTCATCTGGATTGATGCGCATGGTGATTTCAACGTCGAGGAGACCACGCCTTCGGGCAATATTCATGGCATGGTGCTGGCGGCCCTCTGCGGGCTGGGAAACAGTCGTCTCACCAGTATCTGCGGATGGAGTCCCAAGATCAGCCCGGAGAATATCGCTATCGTGGCAGCCCGCGACCTTGATGCGGGCGAACAGAAGCTCCTGCGCACGCATCGCGTCCACGTCTTCACCATGTCCGATATCGATGAGCGGGGCATGTCGGAAGTGATGCGGCAGGCTATCGCCGTCGCGGGCCGGCAGGATCAGCCCATCCATCTCAGCCTCGATATGGACTCGCTGGATCCGCGTGAAGCCCCGGGCGTCGGCACTCCCGTGCGCGGCGGCCTGAGCTATCGCGAGGCCCACCTGGCGATGGAGGTGGTCGCGGCCTCCCAGCGCCTGGTATCAATGGATGTTGTAGAGGTCAATGCCATCCTCGATCGTGAAAACGCGACGGCGCAGCTTGCCGTCGAGCTGATCCTTTCGGCGCTTGGCAAAAAGATTTTGTGACCGTCATGACAATGCTGTCTGTTTCCTGATGTACTTTCGTTCGTTCTAGGAAGTATACTGAGAGAGTGCCTGATGCTCAGCGTCTCGCTCTCTCGCGCCGGGCAGTCGCGCGGCTCTGCCGCGCAGTGGAGGGAGTGTGTGGTGTGGCTCAGACGCACAGCGCCCGGGTCACACCACACACTCCCAGGCGGGCACCGCAGGTGTGAGCAAGAGAAAATGCTGGGCATCAGACACACTCTAAAAAACCAGGAATAAGGAGGGAAATGATAAGTCGCAACGGCGCCACTTATCGTCACAAAAATGGACGCAAAAGAACTTTTCATGAATGGCGAGTTTATACCCGCCGAGCGTGGTGTCATTTCAGTACGCACACATGGCTTCGCATATGGCACCGGCTGCTTCGAAGGTATTCGCGGTTACTGGAACAAAGAAGATCAACAGGTCTACCTGTTTCGTCTGAGAGAACATTACGAGCGCCTGCTGCGTTCGTGCAAGGTTCTGCAAATAAAGCTTCCGTATACCGTTGAACAGCTTATAGACATAAGTATAGAACTGGTCAGGCGCAATGGTCAGCGGCAGGATGTCTACCTGCGACCGGTCGCGTATAAGGCCGGCGAGGGTATTGGCGTCAGGCTGCATGATATCGAGGATCATTTCCTTCTGACATCGGAGCCAATGGGCAACTACGTCGAAATTACCGGGTTGAGCTGCGGTGTTTCCTCCTGGCGGCGTATCGATGATAACGCTATTCCCGCGCGCGCCAAGATCTGTGGCGCCTACGTCAACTCGGCGTTCGCCAAAAGCGAAGCCATGCAAAACGGCTTTGACGAGGCAATTATGCTCACGCATGAGGGCAACGTTTCCGAAGGGAGCGCCGAGAACATCTTCCTGGTCATCAACGGCGAGCTGGTCACGCCCGCCCCTACCGAAAATATCCTGCTGGGTATCACACGCGATACCATCATCAAGCTAGCGCGGCGCGAACTTGGCTGTGTCACACACGAGCGCCAGGTAGATCGTACCGAGCTTTACTGCGCCGACGAGATCTTCCTGTGCGGAACCGGCGCGCAGATCGCCCCGGTTATCAGCGTCGATCACCGGCCGGTTGGCGATGGCAGAGTCGGGCCAATAGTGAGCAGGATACAGAAGCTCTACTTTGATGTCGTGCGCGGAAAATATGTCGAATATCGCGACCAGTGGTGTACGCCGGTCTATGCCGAGGTGCCCCAGCAGGCAATGGATTAAGATTCAACACCAGAAAAGATGGCACCCGCGCGGGTGCCATCTTTTCTGGTGTTGAATACGAAAGGTAATGTTAGCGCTTCGTGTACTGTGGAGCCTTGCGAGCGCGCTTCAAACCTGGCTTCTTGCGTTCCTTCATGCGTGGATCGCGCGTCAGATAGCCGGCCTTGCGCAGCGCCGGTTTAAAGTCGGGGTTCATGCTTACCAGTGCGCGAGCGAGCGCGTGACGAATGGCGCCGGCCTGCCCGCTGGTGCCGCCGCCCACAACGCGAATGCTCATATTGTACGCATTGTTATTCAGATCGAGCACGCGCAGCGGCGAAGAGATCGTTGCCATCACCATACCGCGCTCCCCAAAATACGCCTGAGCGCTTTTGCCATTTATCGTGATGCTGCCATCGCCATTGGGGAAGAGGCGCACGCGGGCTACCGATGTTTTGCGTCGCCCCAGGCCATAGTAGTAATCCCCTTTGCTCGTCTCTCTGGTGGTATCGGCCACGGTAGATCCTCCTCTTTCTTCTTTTACCTGGCCCTGGCGGGCTGCTTCAACAACGCCTGCGGGCCTGTCCACGGCACCGGCTTCTGTGCCTCGTGCGGATGACTGGGGCCGGCATACACCTTCAAGCGCTTCATAATCTGCCTTCCCAGGCGATTATGCATCACCATACCGCGTACCGCGTGTTCCAGGGCGCGCTCAGGATGTTTCCCTTGCAGGACCTGGCGCAGCGTCTCTTGCTTCAAGCCGCCGGGGTATCCGCTGTGGCGATAATAGATCTTCTGATCCAGGCGCCTGCCCGTTACCACAATTTTCTCCGCGTTGATGACAATGACGAAATCTCCGCAGTTGAGATGCGGCGTGAATGTAGGTTTATGCTTGCCACGCAAGATATGCGCGATCTGTGATGCCACATGCCCCAGGACCTGCCCCTCGGCATCGATAACATACCATTGAGGTTGCAAGTCAGCGGCTTTAGCGCTATATGTCTTCATCATCGTTCATTACTCCAAATTTTTCAGGATATTCAACCCGTACCAGGCACAGCCCATGTGATGGAGCCGCTGAACCAGGGTGTGTTTTCTCCGCGCGCTGCACGATGTGCGCAAATTCTTCGAGACAGAGCCGCCCCTGCCCCACTAGCAGCAGTGTGCCCACCATTCTGCGTACCATTCCCGTGAGAAAGGCATCAGCCGTAAAATCGCAATAGATCAGCGCTCCGTTTTGCTGGCGCTCGCAGCGTGCCGCCATCAGTGTCCGAATGCAGTGATGTGGTCCTGGCCGCGCCGGGTTGTGGTCTTCGGGGCTATGTCCAAACGCCCCGAAGTTTCTGCGCCCCTGCAAATACTGGCAGGCCCTGTGCATCAGATCGACATCCAACGCCTTTGAACAGTGATAGCTATAGCGTGCATGCAGCGGCGACGGAGCGCTGTCGTTCCAGATCGTATAGCGATAGGAGCGGCTCAACGCACTGTAGCGGGCATGGAAGCTGTCAGGAACCTCCCTGGCCCAGCGCACTGCCACGCTGGCGGGTAGGACGGCATTGAGGGCGCGCTGCCAGACCGCCGGCGTCAGGTGCGACTGGGTATGGAAGTGTATTACCTGCCCGCTCGCGTGCACCCCGGCATCGGTGCGACCCGCTCCATGCACCGTCGCGGCTGCGCCGGAGATACGGCTGATTGCTGCCTCCAGCGTACCCTGCACCGTCGGGCCATGACTATGCGGCTGCCGCTGGAAGCCATGATAGTCTGTGCCGTCGTACTCAATGCCACACGCAATATTCATATCCTGTTCATGTTCGTGTGGTGTAGCAAAGCCGCTCGTTTACACCAGTGCGATCTGCGCTATCTCCGCGGCGTCGCCCTTGCGCCGCCCCAGCTTGGTGATGCGCGTGTAGCCGCCATGACGATTGACGTAGCGCGGCGCCAGTTCGTCGAACATTTTCTTGACTACCAGCTCATCGGGCAGCGCCTTCAAGATATGGCGCCGTGCGCGCAGCTCGATCACCATCGCCTCATAGGCGGCGTCCAGCGCCTTCTGGGCATCATCCTCGTTAGAGATAATGCGCAGCAGCTCCTCACGACGCGCCTTGAGCTTCTCTTCCAGGAATTTGCGTCCCTGGGGAGTCAGCGGGGCCTTCTGCTGTTGCGCGCGCTCCTCGTTTGAAGCCACTCTGGCGTTGAGCGAGAAACGCCCGCGTCGCGCGAAGGCCAGGATCTGAGTAGCCTTCTCTTCATCGGGAACAACGGACGACAGGTGCTGCCATGCAGCCTGGCGTCCCTTCACCGCGACAGTAATCAATTTTTCAACTTCACCACGAATGGCGCGTGCCCGCGCCTCCGTGGTCTGTATACGATCATAGCGGATGAGACCCGCCATCAGGTTACGGCGCGCGGAACGGCGGCGCGGCTCGGCCATGCCCATCCGGTTGCCGGCAACTCGGTGCCTCAACTCATTCCTCCATTTCGTGATCGCCGTCCATATCGGCTCCGACGGTGCTGGTACGTGGATTGGGCAGGAAGTTGCGCGCCAGCAGGCGCTCGCGCAACTCCTGCAAACTCTTTTCGCCGAAATTGCGCACGCCGAGCAGATCCTCCTCATTCATCGAGAGCACCTGGCCCACCTTCGTGATATTACTGCGTTTCAAGCAGTTATAGGCACGTACCGAGAGGTCAAGCTCCTCAATAGGAGTATCGTAGATCTTCTGCGGAATAGGCAGGCTGCTCAGGGGAGCCTTCTCGATTTCTTGCGTGACGGCGCGGTAGTTCGCCAACTGCGTGAAATGCCGCACCAGAATATCCGCGCTCTGACGCAGCGCCTCATCCGGCGTAATCGTCCCATCCGTCGTGATTTCAAGCACAATTTTATCGTAGTTGGTCATCTGCCCCACACGCGTATGTTCGACGGTGTAGTTTACTTTCTGCACTGGCGTGTAGATGGCATCGACAGGGATAACACCTATGGGCTGGTCTTCTTTGGAGTCGGCGGGGACGTATCCCCTGCCGTTCTCAACGACCAGTTCCATATCGAGATGCGCGTCCTCGCTGTCAAGCGTAGCGATATGCAGCTCGGGGTTGACGATCTCCACCGTGCTTGGGGCCGGGATATCGGCAGCCGTGACCTCGCGCTCGCCACTGACCTCCAGACGCATAGATACAGGATGTTCCGAGAAGCAGCGGAGGCGCAGTTTCTTCACATTGAGAACGATATCGGTTACATCCTCCATCACCCCTGGAATATCCTGAAACTCGTGCTGCACACCCTCAATCCGAATAGAGGTCACTGCCGCGCCGGGCAGCGATGACAGCAATACACGCCGGAGCGCATTGCCCAGCGTCATGCCATACCCCGCCTCTAACGGTTCAATATCGTAGCTCGCATAATTTCCCTGTGTCTTTGTATTTTTAATGCGAGGCAGAGTAATATCTAGCAAGGTTCTAACCTGCCTTTCTTTTTCTACCACTGGCCGCTCCGAACCCTGCCTCCCACCTGTGGAGGGGGCGGACGAGGCCGGAAACGCTGGTAGTCCAAGAGTTCTGCGCCCTTCGCGTGTTAGCGCTGATAGAATTCAACCACCGCCTGCTCATCGAAGGGCAGTTCAAGATCCGTCCGGGAGGGTACGCTTATGACACGACCAGTCATCGCGTCGCTATCCAGTCGCAACCAGGCGGGAACGCTTTTCTGCGCCAGGAGCAGAGCGCGAGTCTTAAAGTACTCCAGGCCCTTACTGCGCTCACGCACCGCAATGACATCGTTCGGTTTGGCAATAAAAGAAGGAATATCCGTTTTGCGACCATTCACGGCAAAGTGACCATGATTGACAAGCTGCCGGGCCTGAGCGCGCGAATCCGCGAAGCCCAGACGATACACCAGGTTATCGAGGCGCATCTCAAGGATTTGCAGCAGGTTCTCGCTGGTCTTGCCGGGACGGTGTGCGGCTGTATTAAAGTGCTTGACGAACTGGCGCTCCATCACCCCATAGGTGCGGCGCACACGCTGCTTCTCGCGCCACTGCCTGCCAAAGCTCGACTCTTTGCGTGTACGGCTGGTGCCGTGCTGGCCTGGCCGGCTGCTGCGGCGCTCAAGCGTGCATTTGGTCAGGCACTTGTCGCCTTTGAGAAAAAGTTTTACTCCCTCACGCCTGCACAATTTGCAGACGGGACCGGTATAACGCGCCATCTAATAAAAATCCTCCTCACACGCACAGCGTGGTTCCGGGCTATACTCGCCGTCTTTTGGGCGGTCTGCAACCATTGTGCGGAATAGGTGTAACATCAGTAATTGAAGTGATCGAGAGGCCGGCTGCCTGCAATGAGCGGATCGCCGCTTCACGGCCGGAGCCTGGTCCCTTGACGTATACATCGATTTGTTTCAGGCCATGATCCATAGCCCGGCGCGCCGCAGCCTCCGCCGTAATCTGGGCCGCATAGGGCGTGCTCTTACGCGAGCCTTTGAAGCCCTGGCTTCCGGCGCTGCCCCAGGAGATAACGTTTCCATTGGGATCGGTCAGCGTCACGATAGTATTATTAAACGTTGCCTGAATATGCGCCTGACCGCGCGGTATGGACTTGCGTTCGCGCCGCCTGACTCTGCCTGTTGCTTTCTTCTTGTCCGCCATATTTCAATAAACCTCCCCGGCGTTACTTCTTCGCTACGGCTTTCTTCTTGCCGGCCACTGTTTTCTTTGGCCCTCGACGTGTGCGCGCATTGGTACGCGTGCGCTGGCCCCGTACCGGAAGGTTACGGCGGTGACGCATGCCGCGATAGCAGCCGATTTCGATCAGCCGTCTGATATTCATGTCTACTTCACGGCGCAGATCGCCCTCGACCTTGTACTCGCGGTCAATTAGCTCACGTAGGCGGTTGACCTGTTCCTCGGTCAGATCCTTTACCCGTGTATCCGGGTTAATACGTGTTCGCTCCAGGATCTTGCGGCTTGTGGTAAGCCCGATTCCATAAATGTAGCACAGCGAAATCTCCACCCGCTTATCGCGTGGAATGTCAACGCCGGCGATTCTAGCCATCTTTCCCTCCAGCTCCGAGTTTCGAGTTTCAATTCCACACTCGCGCGCCTGAAACTTGAAACTCGAAACAGCTTGTTAGCCTTGCTTCTGTTTATGCTTTGGATCTTTGCTACAGATAACCATCACCACGCGATTGCGGCGGATCACCTTGCAGCCATCACAACGCGGTTTGACTGAGGCTCGCACTTTCATGGCTTGCCCTCCTCACAACATGAATAGAAAAGCAAAAAAATCATGACGATCTGATGTATGTCAGATGCCAGAAGAACGCTATAAGGATGCTACACTCGCCACATCACGATTTCACACGCCATGTGATACGGCCTCGCGTCAGGTCGTAGGGGGACAGCACTACCCTTACCCTGTCTCCTGGCACGATACGCACAAAGTTCATGCGGATCCGTCCTGAGAGGACCGCCAGGACCTGGTGTTGCTCGTCGATCTCGACTTTAAACATGGCATTGGGGAGGGCCTCTACTACTCTACCCTCTACTTCGATTTCATCCTTTTTCGGCATAGCATCCTTTCCCCGCAAACGGGAACTAGCTTCTGGGAAGCGGGGGCGTGGGGGTATCCCCCGATTCTCATATTATCAGGCGCCGCCCGCACCGTTGACATACGCTTGAATAAAGTAGAAAATGGCAGCAGTTGACACTGCTGCGGCCAACTACGAATTATAGCACACTTCCCCTGAGAAGTCGAGAGGGCAATTTTGCACGCCTACGAACCGGGAAGTGTCAGGATATCGGCGTCGCCCTCCGTAATGGCGACGGTATGCTCGAAATGGGCGGCGTAAGTGCCATCGGCAGTAACAACCGTCCATTCGTCAGGGAGCACCAGCGTATCCTTTTTCCCCATTATCACCATTGGCTCGATAGCCAGGACCATACCGGGCTTCAATACGTAGTTGGGGTACCCCGGCTCGACGTAGTTGAGCACCTGCGGATCCTCGTGCATGCTGCGGCCCACGCCGTGCCCTCCGTAGAGTCGCACCACGGAGAAGCCCGCTGCCTCGACGAACTTCTGCACCGTGCGGCCAATGTCCTGCAAGCGGTTTCCCGCCCGCGCGACTGCAATGCCGCGATAAAGCGCCTCCTCCGTCACTTGCAGCAGGCGCTCCACGTCAGGCGCTACTTTGCCTACCGGAACAGTAATGGCCGAGTCGGCATGCCAGCCTTTGTAGCTGGCGGCGAAGTCGATGCTGACGATATCGCCCTCTTTGAGCACGCGTTGACCGGGGATGCCGTGTACGATCTCTTCATTTACAGACGTACAGAGCGACGCTGGATAACCGCGATAGCCCAAAGAGCTTGACTTTGCGCCGCGCCGCTGCAAAGCTGCGGCGCACATTTTATCGATCTCCCCCGTCGTCATCCCCGGGTGGACAGCATCGCGCAGTTCCGCAAGAATCTCCGCCACGATACGCCCCGTCTCGCGTATCTTCTCTCTCTCTTCCTTCGATTTGATAATGATTGCCATAATGTTTTCTCTACAACAGAGAGGGTATCTAATACCCGATACCAGAGCTTGCTCACGCCTGCGGCACTCGTTTTATATCTGTGGTGGGGGAAATGCGCTTTGCGCATTTCCCCCACCACAGATATCCCCTGCGTGGCGAAGCCGCGCGAACATCCGGCGAGAGCGGGCGAGGGCAATGAGCATCAGATATACTCAGCAGGAAGGTTACTGAGTTCTCCTCTTCTTCATGTAATTGTTAATTGTCTCGACCAGGGCATCATGCACCTGTTCGATACTCTGATCGCCATTGATGCGCATCAGTTTCCGCTGACTCGCATAGTAGTCGAGCAGACGAATGGTTTCGTTAAAGAAAATGTCCAGCCTCTTCTGGACGGCCTCGCCCCGGTCATCCGAGCGCTGGTACAGCTCGCTGCCATCTATATCGCATTTTCCTGGCACCTTCGGAGGACGCGTGTTTATGTTGTAAACGTGCTGGTGCGCCCGGCAGATATACCTCCCTGAAAGCCTCCTGAGCAGTTCGGGACGCGGGACATCCAGGTAGACCGCGCCATCGATGGCGCGGCCCTCGCTTTCCAATCCCCTGTCCAGAGCCTGCGCCTGCGCTATCGTTCGCGGGAAGCCATCCAGCAGCACGCCCTTCGCACAATCCGGCGCGGCAAGCCGGTGCAAGATCATCGCTACCGTAAGGTCATCGGGGACCAGTTCCCCGCGATCTATGTAGGGTTTGGCCTTGACGCCTAACTCGCTCTGTTCGCTTATCTCCTTACGCAACAAATCGCCGCTAGCAATGTGGCGAATACCAAGGGCATCCGAGAGCATCTCGGCCTGCGTTCCTTTCCCGGACCCTTGTGCCCCGATCAGGATAATATTCACGTATATTCCTCCGACGGAAGTTCATTCAGGAATGCCCCATTGCATTCCTGCCAGGACAGTAGCGTGGTGTTACCCGGGTTTTGCTTACCAATATGGCAGTGAAACAACCACTGCACTCTACGATAGGAAGCCAGAGTAGTTACGCATCACCATCTGGGCCTCAAGCTGCCTCACGGTGTCCAGCACGACGCCGACCACGATGAGTAGTGAAGCGCTACCGAGCAACTGGTTTGCACCCACACGTGCCACAAAAGGTAGAACTGCCACAACGCCCAGGAATAATGCACCGGCCAGAGTGATACGGTTGAGGATATTCGTCAGGTATCGACTGGTTGGCTCTCCAGGGCGATAGCCTGGAATAAACGCCCCCTGCTTCTGTAAATTTTCAGGTATATTCTGTTGTTGCCACATCACGTAGGCGTAGAAGTAGGTAAAGAGCACTACCAGTATGAAGTAGATGGCCCAGTACCACCACAGTGATGTGTTCACCAGGTACGTCGCGACCCACTGCGCGGCATCCTTCAACCAGGTTGTCGAGCTTGTCGCCAGGTATTGCGAGATCACCGCCGGGAAGAGCAGCATCGACTGCGCGAAGATGAGCGGGATCATACCGGCGCTGTTGACCTGCAACGGAATGTAGGTTGTCTGGGCGGAACCCACGAGCAGACCGCGCCCAACCTGGCGCTTCGTCGGATACTGCACGGGCACGCGCCGCTGGCCCTGGTAGATGTAGACAATGCCCACAATCGTAATCAGGCCGAGAATCAGGAAGACGGCGATGCTGACGACCCCGCTCCCATTGCCGCCACCGGAGGTAGCGGACACGTATCCCTGCTGTACATACGAAGGTAGATTACTGACAATGCCGCCAAAGATAATCAGCGAGATGCCGTTCCCGATGCCATTTTCAGTAATCAGCTCGCCAAGCCAGACCAGAATCATCGTCCCCGCTGTCAGCGTAAGCAGGATGGAGTAGGTCTCCAGCATATATTGAGGATTGACGAGGCTGAAATTCTGGAGCACGTTGGCCTTCTGGAAGATGGCGCACTGTCCCAGCGCTTGCAGGAAAGCCAGCGGCACAGTGATGATGCGCGTGATCTGGCTGAACTTCAACCGCCCGGCCTCGCCCTGCATCGATAAGTTTTGCAGGGCCGGAATGATGGGCTGTAACAACTGCATCACAATGGTAGCAGTGATATACGGATACACACCCATCGCCACAATCGAGAAGTGTTGCAGAGAGCCGCCAGAAAAGACATCCAGCAGACCGAGCAACTGACCGAGGTCCTGGCTCTTGCTCGAATTGAAGAGATCAAACAGAGCTTTCTGCTCGGTGGCCGTTAACGGCACCGTGATATTGGCAAGGATGCGGAATATCAGCAATAACCCCAGGGTGTAGAGAATCTTGTTGCGCAGATCAGGAGCGGTCCAGATGCTGCGCAGGCGTTCCCACATGGGAGCCTCCTTCCGAGTTTCAATCCTCATCTGGCCGGTCAGAGCTGGCGCGGCGATGAAGATATAAAGACAAACGCAATCCGCTTTACACTAACTACGCGCAGAGTGCCAGGAAGTTAAGCTCTGGCACCTGGCGCCGGGGTTTTTGCCTGGTCGTCCTTACGCCGCTTCGTCTTTTCGTAGGTTTTTACCGGAATGATCTCAACGCTGCCACCGGCGGCCTCGATCTTCTGGCGGGCGCTGGCCGAGAACTTATGGGCGTGCACCGTCAGGGCGCGGTCAATCTCGCCATCGCCCAGGACTTTGACGAGTCCTTTGCTCTCGGCGGTTGTTATCAGGCCGCGCGCGGCCATAACCTCGGGATGTACCTGAGATCCAGCCTCAAACGCCTCGAGGTCTGAGACGTTAAGAATCGCATATTCTTTGCGGGAAGGAATAACATTCCGCGCCGCGCCCATGCCGCGCAAGAACGGCAGACCTTTCGAGAGGCGCGTCTGACCGCCACGAAAGGCGCGATGAATTGTCCCGCCTGATCGCGCCTTCTGCCCCTTCGTACCACGACCGGCGGTTTTGCCCCGCCCCGAGCCGTGTCCACGGCCAACGCGTCGCTCCGCCTTGTGGGAGCCGGGGGCCGGCCGCAAATTAGAGAGGTTAATCGGACTCACTGGCAATCTCCTCTACTTGCACCAGGTGACTTACCTTACGAATCATACCACGCACGGCGGGCTGATCGTTATGGACAACAGTATGCTGGAGCTTACGAAAGCCCAGCGCGCGAATCGTCGCCTTCTGGTCTTTGGGATACCCGATTGCGCTCTTAACCCATTTTACACGCAGTTTTGCCATTGCTTTCTCCTATCGACGGCGCTCACCGCCACGACGTTCGCCACGGCGTTCGCGGTCTCCCCCGCCTCGGCGTCCTGCCGCCGCTCTGCTCTCGCGCGCTTCCTCTTCACGAGCGGCGCGGGCCACGGCGGCCTGCTCGGCGGCGCTGGCGGCTGCGGCGGCTATCTGCTCGGCGCGCTTCTTGCCCAGGATTTCAACGACGGTCTTGCCACGCCGCGCGGCCTCGTCATCCGGGGAGCGCAGTTCGCGCAGCGCGCGCATGCACGCCTGGACCGTATTGGCTTTGTTTGTGCTGCCAAGCGTTTTCGTCAAGATATCGCGGATGCCAACGGCTTCCATGACCGCTCGCACGGCGCCACCTGCAATTACGCCTGTGCCGGGGGCCGCCGGCTTGAGCAGCACTTCGGAGGCGCCGAAGTTCGTCCTTACCATGAAGGGAATAGTCGTCCCATCCAGCGGCACCTGGATCAGATTCTTCTTGGCCTGCTCCACTCCCTTACGAATGGCCTCCGTATATTCGCTGGCTTTGCCAAAGCCAAAACCGACGTATCCGTTGTGATCGCCGACCACTACCAGGGCACGAATGCTAAAGCGCCGGCCCCCCTGGACCACTTTGGAGACGCGGCTGACTTCGACCACCGTCTCCTCCAGGTTTAGCTTTGAAGCGTCTATTCTCATCTTACTCCCCTAGTTTTCAACCCTCAGCAGTTCACCAGGAACCGCTGCATGGTCTGGATGCATGCACTAAAAATCCAGACCTACCTCGCGCGCGCCTTCCGCCAGCGCAGCAACTCGTCCATGATAGGTGTAGCCGCCACGGTCAAAGACAACCTTGTTCACGCCCCGCTCTTTAGCGCGCTGGGCGACCAGTTTGCCTACCTCACGCGCCAGCGCGACTTTGCGATTATGCGCAATCGCCGCCAGCGCCTCTACAGGCGTCCTGGCCGCGCCTTTCTGGGCCGCCGGAAGCACTGTCCTGGCCTGCTGAACGGGCCGGCCTTTAGCCGCGCCCCCTTTCTGCTGCTGTCCTCCCCTGGCCGGAGCCTTCGCGCTCCTGCCCTTCGCCGGGGCAGCCGAGGCAACCATCTCTGCGGGCGCCTCGGCCTCTTCTTCCGCCTGCGCGCGGGCCTGTGGCTGCTGCGCTGGGGCCGCGCTCACTGCTGGCTTGAAGTCGCGCAGACTCACATCGAGCGAGGAAGCGGCGGCCAGCGTGTGGCCTGTGCTATCATCGATGATCTGTGCGTAGATATGCTTCCCGCTGCGAAAAACATTCAAGCGAGGACGCGCCGGTGAGCCATTTACGCGGCGTCGTATGCGCTGGTGCCGCCGCAGCCGAGCCTTGTTTGCATTAAAGTGCTTGATCATAGCCTCATTGCGAAGGTGATCTCCCGTATCCAGAACCTGCTGGCCGCGTGAGATCGTCTTTCGCAAATCCCCTTTCTTCTATAGATACGCAGGGCAAAAGAGGATCGCCCGAGGAACGTGATCGGCACTACGTTCCCCACCTGTATCCTCGATTGCGCGCTACTTCTTCTTACCGCCGACTTTACCGGCTTTGCCTGCCTTGCGGCGAATCTTCTCGCCAGCGTAGCGGATGCCCTTGCCTTTGTAGGGTTCGGGCTTGCGGATGCGGCGAATCGTGGCCGCCACTTCGCCTACCTGTTGCTTATCGATGCCGCTGACGCTGATTTTTGTCGCCTTCGTCGCCTGATCTATGCCATCAACGGACAACGTGATGCCTTTGGGGGGCTGCACCTCAACGGGGTGCGAATAGCCAACCTGGATCACCAGGTTCTCGCCGACCTTCGTCGCGCGATAGCCGACGCCGTGAATCTCCAGTTGTTTCGTATACCCGTTTGTGACACCCACAACCATATTATTAACGAGAGTGCGGTAAAGGCCGTGTTTCGATTTATGCTCCTTGCTGTCCGAGGGACGAGAAACATGCAGCGTGCCGTTCTCAAGCTTGAGCGTCAGCGCTGGATCAACCTTTTGCGAGAGTTCACCTTTGGGGCCTTTGACCGTCACCAGGTTATCCTCGGTCCAGCTCACCTGCACCTTTGCCGGCACTGTGATTGGAGCGCGTCCAATACGAGACATCCGATACCTCCCTTTACCAAACGTAGCAGATGACCTCGCCGCCAAGCCCCTGCTTGTAGGCGTTAGAACCGGTCATCAAGCCTTTGGGCGTCGAAAGGATAGCGATCCCCAGGCCACCCCGGACGCGTGGAATATTCGCACGCCTGGTGTATACACGCAGCCCCGGCTTGCTGACGCGCTTCAATTGTGTCAGCACCGGCTTCTTATCGATATAGCGCAGTGTGAGGCGAAGCGTTCCCTGCGGATTATCCTTCAGGATTTCAATATCCTTAATATAGCCTTCTTCTTTGAGCACCCGCGCAATACCCAGCTTCATTTTCGAGGCGGGAATCAGTACGCGAGTGTGTCGTGCTGTCGCTGCGTTGCGGATGCGCGTCAGCATATCCGCAACCGGATCAGTCATATTCATGGAATATCCTCCACAATCACGAAGGAGCGAAAACGTGAACAGCGCAACGTGTCTATTATATCAGCACGCCTTCGTTCCTGCACGTCCTTTCATCTTCGCGACTACCAGCTCGATTTCATCACGCCGGGTAGCTCACCGCGCAAAGCGTGTTCGCGGAAGCAAATACGGCAGAGACCAAATTTACGCATATACGCGCGAGGCCGCCCGCAGACCTTGCAGCGGTTATGCTGCTGCACCTTGAAGCGAGGCTTGCGTTGCGACTTCACGATCATTGAGATTTTTGCCATTGCGCCCTCCAGCGTTACTTCTTAAAGGGCATGCCCATCAATGCGAGCAGCCGTCGTCCCTCTTCGTCAGTACGCGCCGTGGTGACGATACTGACCTCCATACCTCTCACCTTATCGACCTTATCATAATCGATTTCGGGGAAGACCAGTTGCTCACGCAAGCCCAGCGTATAATTGCCGCGACCATCGAAGGCATCGGGAGAAACCCCCTGGAAGTCACGCAGGCGCGGCAGCGCCACGTTGATGAGCTTGTCGAGGAAGTAGTACATGCGCTCACCGCGCAATGTTACCATGCAGCCGATCTGCATCCCCTCGCGCAGCTTGAATGCGGCAACCGAGCGCCTGGCCTTCGTTATTACTGGCCGTTGCCCGGTAATGACCGTCAGGTCGGCAATGGCGTGCTCCATCGCATTGTGGTTCTGGATCACTTCGCCCATGCCAATATTCACGACGACCTTGTTAATGCTGGGAATCTGCATCGGGTTCTTGTAGTTAAATTCCTTTTGCAGCGCGGGCGCGATCTCCTGGCGATATCTCTCTTTCAAGCGCGGTGCCATTTAACTACTCCTCGTCCGATCTTCAATAACTTTGTGACACTTCTTGCAGATCCGTACAGGGCGCAGTTTCTTGTCGGCTCCCATCGGACGGCGCTCATGCCCAACCCGGGTGGGTTCGCCACACTCGGTGCATTTTAACATGACATTCGAGACGTGGATGGGCATTGCCTTCTCAATGATGCCGCCCTGCTGCGCCTGCCCCTGCGGGCGAATGTGCTTCTTGACGGTATTGAGGCCCTCAACAATCACTTTGCTGGCCTGCGGCATCGCCCGTGAAACCGTGCCTTCTTTTCCCCGATCCTTGCCGGTGATGATCAAAACGGTGTCGCCCTTTTTGATATTCATCTTGGCAAGGTGGAGCGGCTTCTTTTCTTTCTGTTTTACTGCCATCTTTCCCCTCGCTTAGAGCACTTCAGGCGCGAGTGAAACAAGCCTCATGAAGTTCTTCTCGCGCAATTCACGCGCCACCGGCCCAAAGATACGTGTGCCGCGCGGGTTGTTGCCGGGCGCGAGGATGACGGCGGCATTCTCATCGAAACGAATGTGCGAGCCGTCGGGGCGCGCATACTCTTTGGCGACGCGCACCACCACCGCGTTGACGACTTCTCCTTTTTTAACCTGCCCGTTGGGGGCCGCTTGCTTCACGGATGCCTTGATAATATCTCCTACCCGTGCATAGCGCTTGGATGAGCCGCTCATCACACGGATGCACATAATTTCTTTGGCGCCGGTATTATCGGCGACTTTCAGGCGTGTTTGTGGCTGGATCATACGACGTTACCTCTCTATTCTTCCGGCCTGGCGGACTCTCCTTCCGCCTCCTCAGGGGCTAACAGGTCAGGATCGACCTCTGCCAGCACCTCTTCAACCGGGACAATGCCGGGGCCGCGCTTCACGATCTCTACCAGGCGCCAGCGTTTCATTTTGCTGAGCGGGCGGCACTCCTCGATGCGCACCATATCACCTACCTGGCAGACATTTTGCTCATCATGGGCGTAGAAGCGTTTGGTCTGCTTAAAGGTGCGTTTGTAGATCCGGTGCTTCTTTAATCTTTCGACGATAACGACTATCGTCTTATCCATTTTATTGCTTACCACACGCCCGACTCTCTGCTGGCGACGCTTTCTGGTTGCTGCTGTTTCAGGGGTGGTTACTGCGCTATGTTGCGTCATTCTTCGTTCTCCCTCTCCAACATGGTCAGGTGATGCAGCAGGCGCGCAATATCCTTGCGAGTCTGCGCGAACACGCGGTTATTCTTCACTTCGCCGCGCTGCTGCTGCAAGCGGAGGTTGAACAGCTTGAGCCGCAATTCTTTCAACTCGCGCTGCGTCTCTGCCTCGCTGTACCCCTGTATCTCCTTACGACGTTCATTAAGCTTCGACACTTTCCGCCTCCTCTCGGGTGATAAAGCGCGACTTGATCGGCAGCTTGTGGCTCGCCAGGCGAACGGCCTCTTTCGCCACCTCTTCGCTCACACCGCCGACCTCAAAGATGATGCGACCCGGCTTGACGACTGCGACCCAGTGATCGACAGCGCCTTTACCGCTGCCCATGCGGGTTTCGGCGGGTTTGGCGGTCACGGGCTTATCCGGGAAGACGCGGATCCACACTTTCCCGCCGCGCTTCATATAGCGGGTGAGCGCGATACGAGCCGACTCGATCTGGCGCGCCTCCAGCCAGCAGGGTTCCAGGGCTTGCAAGGCGAACTCGCCGAAAGCGATGGTAGAACCCCGCTGGGCAACTCCCTTCATGCGCCCGCGATGCTGCCGGCGGTACTTTGTACGTTTCGGCATTAACATGGCTTCTTAAATCTCCTTACTCGCTCTGAGTGGCGCCAGTATCTGTCTCCGGCGCGGCTGGTGGCGGAGTCTGCGGCATTGGTTCTGGAGCGGGTGCGTTCTGCGTCTCCACAGGACTTACCGGCGCCTGCTCGGCGCTGGCGGGCTGCCCACTCTGTTCCTGAGCCTGTGTGCGTGGCGATCTCTCGCCCTGTGGGCGAGGAGTGCGCGGAGCGCGTTCGCCACCCTGACCGCGCTGAGGACGCTCTCCCTGTGGACGCGCCGGGCGTTCCGCCGCTGTGCCTTGCGCACGGGCAGGCCGCTCGCCGCGCGGCTGGCGTTCGCCTTGAGGACGGGCAGGCCGCTCGCCACGCGCCTGGCGTTCGCCGCGCCCACGCTCGCCGCGCCCGCCGCCTTCGCCCTGGCGGCGCCGTTCTGGCCGGCGCTCACCGGTTTCACGAGCGGGGAATACAGGCTGCACTGGAGCCTCCTGCGCTGCCTCCAGCCCTTCACGACGTTTGCTGGGAAGGATATCTCCCTTATAAATCCATACCTTAATACCAATCACGCCGAAGGTCGTATGCGCCTCGGTCTGACCATAGTCGATATCCGCGCGCAGCGTGTGCAGGGGCACTTTGCCCTCAACTTCTTTTTCGGAGCGCGCGATTTCCGCGCCTCCCAGGCGCCCGCCGACAATGATTTTGATGCCTTTGGCGTTGGCGCGCATCGATTTCTGCACCGCCTGCTTCATGGCGCGGCGGAACGAGATACGCTTCTCCAGTTGTTCCGCGATGCTGCGCCCGACCAGGTAGGCATCCAGTTCCGGCTGGCGGATCTCGTTGATCTCGATGCGTACACGCTTCTTCGTTTTCGACTCAAGGCCGGCCTTGAGTCGCTCAACCTTCTCGCCGCTCTTGCCAATGACGATGCCGGGCTTGGCCGTGTAAATTTTCACCAGCACCTGATTAGCGGCGGCGCGTTCGATCTCAATGCGCGAAACCGCCGCGTCAACGCGTGCACCTGCTGCGCTGCTCAGTTCCTTATTGATTTCCCGGCGAATCATAAAGTCTTCCGCCAGGATATCTTTGTATTCACGCTCGGCGTACCAGTAAGACTGCCAGCCTTTGACGATGCCGAGCCTGAACCCGGTGGGATGCACTTTATGTCCCACAGTGTCCTCCTAAATCTACCCATTCAGCCATAACACTCGCGCGTTACCTGAATGCACTGTAGTCTTCTTAGCGGCCTGCGTCGGCCAGATCGTCCGAAACGATTACCGTGACATGGCAGTAGCGACGCAAAATACGAGCCGCGCGGCCATGAGAGCGTGGCTTTACACGCTTAATGCGAAACGAATCATCCGCCACGATATTCAGAATATACAGGTCATCTGGATTCAGATTATAGTTGTTCTCCGCGTTCGCCGCCGCTGACGCCACGACCTTGCTCACCGGGACTGCTCCCGCGTTGGGCAAGAACTGGAGAATAGCCAGCGCCTCGTTGACGCGGCGCCCCTTCACCGCGTTCGTTACCAGGCGCATTTTGCGCGGCGAAATGCCGATATTTCTTGCAATAGCCCTGACTTGCATCTCTTACCTCTATGCTATCTCCACTAGCGTACAGACGTGGTTCTCTCACTCTTGCCGCCCGCGTGGCCGCGAAAGTGCCGCGTCGGGGCGAACTCTCCGAGCTTATGGCCCACCATGTTCTCAGTAATATAGATAGGCACATGCGTCTTCCCGTTATGCACGCCGATGGTCATGCCGACCATCTCGGGGAAGATCGTCGAAGCGCGCGACCAGGTTTTGATGAGGCGGCGCTCACCGCTGCGCCTTAGCTGCAGCACTTTTTTCCTGAGCGATTCATGGATGTATGGCCCTTTTTTCCTTGAGCGCGACATTACTTCTTCCTCCTGCCGGCATTGCGCCGCCTGACGATGAACTGATCGGTTCGTTTGTTGCGGCGTGTCTTGTAACCCATTGCTGGCTTCCCCCATGGCGTCTGTGGCTGCCCGCCGATAGGTGCGCGGCCCTCGCCACCGCCATGTGGATGATCGCGCGGGTTCATGACCGAGCCTCGCACGCTGGGGCGCCGGCCCATATGGCGCGAGCGTCCGGCCTTACCAATGCTCACGTTCTCATGATCGACGTTACCCACCTGGCCGACGGTTGCCATGCACATGATATGCACGCGCCGCTGCTCGCCCGATGGCAGGCGCAGCAATGCGTAGTCGCCCTCTTTCGCCATCAACTGCGCGCCAACGCCGGCGCCGCGCGCCAGTTGACCGCCGCGCCCGCGCTCCAACTCTACGTTATGGATGGTTGTGCCGGTCGGAATGTTCTTCAACGGAAGCGCATTCCCGACCTTGATGTCGGCCTCAGGCCCGGACATTACCTGGTCCCCGACTTTGAGACCCAGCGGCGCGATAATATAGCGCTTCTCCCCATCCAGATAATGCAGGAGCGCTATGCGGGCCGAGCGATTAGGATCGTACTCGATGGCCGCGACTCTGGCGGGTACGTTCGGCTTGTTCCGCTTAAAGTCAATGATGCGATAGGCCCGCTTGGCACCGCCTCCACGATGACGCGTCGTGATTTTTCCCTGGTTATTGCGCCCGGCATGTTTCTTCAACCTGACGGTCAGCGATTTCTCGGGCCTGGTCTTGGTAATCTCCTCGAACGTCGAAACAGACATACCGCGACGCCCGGGAGATGTTGGTTTATACTGTCTGATTGGCATCTCTCAATCCCCTCTGGCTGTGATCCATCCCCCGGCGCCGCAGCGCCGGTAGATGTGTCAGGACTATGCCTTCAATGCATCGATTGTCTGCCCCTCGCGCAGCGTGACAATCGCCTTTTTCCACTCGCGGGCCTCTACAGGTCGAGGAGGGGAACCGCGCCGCCGGATCGTCTTTGGCTTGCCGGGCATACGCATAATGTTCACCTTGACAACTTTAACCCCGAACAGGGTTTCAACCGCGCGGCGTACATCGATCTTGTTCGCTTGCAATGCCACCTGAAAGGTATATTTGTTCTGGCCCTGGAGCTTCATCGATTTCTCGGTGATGATACCCTTGCGCAGTACCTCTGTAATCTCCACGGTATGATCCTCCTCGTCTACGCTTCGCCGTCGGATTCCGCAGCTTCTGGCTCCGGATGCTCCGCTGGCTCGGCTGACTCTTCCGGCTCCGCGCCGCCAGCAGCCGTTACGGCTACCTTTTCAGCGATCTCGCGGCTTGCCTCCTCAGCGCTCTTGCCTTCGCCAAATACCATCTCCAGCCAGCGTACTGTCTCGACGGGCATCACTATGTAATCGTGCTTGAGCAGTTCGATGACGTTAATCGAGGAGACATGCTGCACTTTGGCGCTGGGAATGTTGCGCGTTGACAAAACAATGTTCTCGTCGCGGCGCGGCAGCATCATCAGGACGCGCCGGCCCTCCCGCGATGGCAACTTATCCAGCAGAGATAGCATATCCTTTGTGCGCGGCGCTTCCAGGGACAGCTCGTTGACCACAACCAGAGTCTGGCTCGCCACCTTGTCAGATAAAGCCGAACGGATGGCTAAGCGCCGCATCTTCTTAGGTACATCATGATGGTAGGGATGCGGCCTGGGACCCCAGACGACGCCGCCGTGACGAAACTGGGGGGCGCGCGTACTGCCCTGACGAGCGCGGCCCGTCCCTTTCTGCCTGTATGGCTTCTTGTTACCGCCCGATACTTCACTGCGAGTCTTCGTCGAAGCATTCCCCTGCCGCCGGTTCACCATCTGGGCAGTCACTACCTGGTGGAGAACCGCCATGTTGGGAGTGATTCCGAACACCTGCTCGCTCAGTTCGAGCTGGTCTATGGCCTCACCGGCCATGTTATATACTGTAGTCGAGGGCATTGCGGTTTACCTCATCACCTGCTTCTTAATCATGAGCAAGCCACCATTGGCGCCGGGCACCGAACCCTGGACCACCAGCAGGTTGCGCTCAGGATCAGCCTGAATCACTTCCAGTTTCTTTATCGTGACGCGCTTATTGCCCATATGGCCGGCCATGCGCGTGCCTTTCAATACACGGCCAGGGGTTGTACCAGAGCCAATCGATCCCGGGGCGCGCCGGCGGTCTGATTGACCGTGCGTTTTGGGGCCGCCGCCGAAGCCGTGTCGCTTGACACCACCCTGGAAACCCTTACCTTTGGAGGTGCCCACGATATCAACCATCTCGCCAACTTTGAACAGACCGGCATCAAAGCGCGTGCCCAGCTCTACCTTTGCGGAAGATGCGCCTTCCTGTAGTCTGACTTCGCGCAGCACCCTGAACGGGCCGAGTTCGGGGCCGGGGCGGCGCTGGCGATTTTCCTGAACTTTGAGCAACTTCTGAATTTGCTTGTCCGGTTTTTGCGCCGGCTCGTTTGACTCGGCAGCCTCGCCTTCGCCCTGCGTTCTGGTTCTGGCGCGCTGCTCCTGTTGATACGCTTGCAGGCGCCGGCGCTGCGCTCTCAATAGCGGCAGGCGGTGTCCGAGATGCCCCAGTTCCGGGCGCGTCGCCTTCCTGCTCGGCTTCTCCTCGAAGCCTATCTGGACGGCCTCATAGCCGTCGTGGGCGGCGGTCTTGATCTGTGTTACGACGCAGGGGCCGGCCTCTATCACGGTAACGGGAATGGCCGTCCCGTCGGAACCAAAGACCTGCGTCATGCCGATCTTTCTGCCCAGCAATGCATTTAGCATATCTTTCACCTCTCTACATTTAGAGCTTGATCTCGATATCCACGCCTGCGGGCAGGTTCAGGCGCGTCAGAGCTTCAACTGTTTTGTTCGTCGGATCAATAATGTCGATCAGGCGTTTATGTGTACGAATCTCGAACTGCTCGCGAGCGTCTTTATCAATGAAAGGCGAGCGCATGACCGTATATTTATCAATCTCTGTCGGCAGAGGCACCGGCCCTGAGATGCGCGCTCCCGTCTGTTGGGCGGTATCCACGATCTGCATCGCCGACCTGTCGAGGATACGGTGATCGTATGCCTTGAGACGAATGCGGATACGCTGTTTTGTTCCCGTAGCCATTCTTTTTCTCCTTACGGAAGGGGCCAGAGGGCAATATCGCTCGAACAGGGATAGATGTCCGGCGAAATCCATGACCCCGGTTATTTACTCGATGACTTTGGTGCAGACGCCGGCCCCGACGGTGCGCCCCCCTTCGCGAATGGCGATGCGCACGCCCTCTTCCATGGCGACTGGCTGGATCAACTCGACGGTCATCTCGATGTTGTCCCCCG
>Ga0209061_1000969_pt1 | contig 55181 bp, 44 predicted proteins | sample Coa_R1_10_FD_187157 | JGI IMG/M metagenome (GOLD analysis project Ga0209061, IMG submission 187157) | Surface soil microbial communities from Centralia Pennsylvania, which are recovering from an underground coalmine fire - Coalmine... | ecosystem: Environmental > Terrestrial > Soil >... | reverse complement strand
GCGGCCAGGGCGCTGCCGTCCGCGACGCAGACCTGGCCGGCGTGGATGGAGCGGCCGATGCCGACGCCGCCGCCGTGGTGGATCGACACCCACGACGCGCCGGAGGCGGTGTTGACCAGGGCGTTCAGCAGCGGCCAGTCGGCGATCGCGTCGGAGCCGTCGGCCATGGCCTCGGTCTCCCGGTACGGCGAGGCGACCGAGCCGGTGTCCAGGTGGTCGCGGCCGAGCACGATCGGGGCCTCCAGGTCTCCGTTCTTCACCATGTCGTTGAAGCGCAGCCCGGCCAGGTGCCGCTCGCCGTAGCCGAGCCAGCAGATCCGGGCCGGCAGGCCCTGGAACCGCACCTTCTCCCCGGCCATCCTGATCCAGCGGGCCAGCGACTGGTTGCCGGGGAACAGCTCAAGCACCGCCCGGTCGGTGGCGGCGATGTCCTTCGGGTCGCCGGACAGCGCGGCCCAGCGGAACGGGCCCTTGCCCTCGCAGAACAGCGGCCTGATGTAGGCGGGCACGAAGCCGGGGAAGGCGAAGGCCCTGTCGTACCCGGCGAGCTCGGCCTCGCCGCGGATCGAGTTGCCGTAGTCGAAGACCTCCGCGCCCGCGTCGAGGAAGCCGACCATCGCGGCCACGTGCGCGGCCATCGACTCGCGGGCCCGCCGCGTGAAGCCGTCCGGGTCCTCGGCCCGCAGCGCCGCCATGTCCTCGAAGGCGACCCCCCGGGGCAGGTAGGTCAGCGGGTCGTGCGCGGAGGTCTGGTCGGTGACGATGTCGACCGGCGCGCCGCGGGCGAGCAGGGCAGGCACCACCTCGGCGGCGTTGCCGCACACCCCGACCGACAGCGGCCGCCCCGCCCGCTTCGCGGCCTCCGCCCTGCGGATCGCGTCGTCGGCGTCGGCGGCCTGCTCGTCCAGGTAGCCGTGCTCGATCCTGCGGGTGATCCGTGACTGGTCGCACTCCACGCAGATGACCACGCCGCCGTTCATCGTCACCGCCAGCGGCTGCGCGCCGCCCATGCCGCCGAGCCCGGCGGTCAGCGTGACCGTGCCGGCGAGGCTGCCGCCGAAGCGCTTGGCGGCGACCGCGGCGAACGTCTCGTAGGTGCCCTGCAGGATGCCCTGGGTGCCGATGTAGATCCACGAGCCCGCGGTCATCTGGCCGTACATGGTCAGCCCGAGCTGCTCAAGGCGCCGGAACTCCGGCCACGTCGCCCACTGCGGGACCAGGTTGGCGTTGGCGATCAGCACCCGCGGCGCCCACTCGTGCGTGGCCAGCACGCCGACCGGCTTGCCGGACTGGACCAGCAGCGTCTCATCGTTGCCGAGGTCCCGCAGGGCGCTGACGATGGCGTGGTAGGCGTCCCAGCTCCTGGCGGCGCGGCCGGAGCCGCCGTAGACGATGAGCTGGTCCGGGTGTTCGGCGACCTCGGGGTCGAGGTTGTTCATCAGCATGCGCATCGCGGCCTCCTGCGGCCAGGCCTTGCAGCTGAGCTGCGGGCCGCGCGGCGCGCGCACCGGTTCGGTCATGTGCCCATCATCGCGTCTCGGCCCCGCGGGCGCGAGGTGACAGGCGCCGTGGCCCGGTGTTACCGTCGCGGCTGTGCGGCGCGTCTCGGTCATCGGCACGTCCGGGGCCGGCAAGTCGACGTTTGCCGCCGCGCTTGCCGCCAGGCTCGGAGCCACCTGGCTGGAACTCGACTCGGTGTACCACCAGGCCGGCTGGACGCCGCTGCCCGCGGAGGAATTCCGGCGCCGGGTCCTTGCCGTCGTGGCGGGCGAGCGCTGGGTGATCGACGGGAACTACAGCACGGTCCGGGACATCGTGTGGCGGCGCGCAGACACCGTGATCTGGCTCGACCTGCCGAAGCGGACCGTGATGCGGCGCGTCGTCTGCCGGACCGCAGGCCGGGCGATCAGGAGGGCCGAGCTGTGGAACGGCAACCGCGAGCGGTGGCGCAGCCTGTTCACCTGGGACCAGGATGAATCGATCATCTCGTGGGCCTGGCACACCTACGACTCGCGCCGCGAGCGGTACGCGGCCGCGATCGCCGACCCGGCGAACAGCCACCTGAGCTTCGTCCGCCTCACCAGCCCGGCGGCGGCACGGCGGTTCCTGCGTGCCGCGCAACCGCCGCCGGAGGACGCCCCCGTCGCGGCCGGCAGACCCGATGGCGGGTTACCCCGGTTGTCGCGATGCCTGCGGGACTGGCGGCCTCAGCGGCGGGGGCGCGAGGAGGAGGTCAGCTCGGTGGGCTCGGCGATCACGTCGACCAGGGCGCCGTTGCGCATGACCGTGACGGGAAGCGGCCGGCCGATCGCGTCGGCGAACATCTGCCGCTGCAGGTCCTGCGCGACCGCGACCGGCTTGCCCGCCACCGTGAGCAGCAGGTCGCCGGCGCGCAGGCCGGCCCGGTCGGCGGGTCCGCCGGGCAGCACCTGGGCGACGAGCAGGCCGGTGTTGCGGCCGAGGCGCTCGCGCCAGCTCGCGGGCACCTGGCCGGGGATCATGACCAGGCCCAGGTAGGCCCGGCGCACGCGGCCGTCGCGCATCAGCGCGGAGATGATCCGGCGGGTGGTGCCGTTGATCGGCACCGCCATGCCGAGGCCGACCCCGGCGACCGCGGTGTTGATGCCGACCACCTGGGCGCCCGCGTCGGCCAGCGCCCCGCCGGAGTTGCCCGGGTTGAGCGCGGCGTCGGTCTGGATGACGTCCTCGATCACCCGGCCCTGCGCCGGGAGCGACCGCCCGAGCGCGCTGACCACGCCGGCGGTCACCGACCCGGCCAGGCCGAGCGGGTTGCCCACCGCCACCACGAGCTGGCCGACGACGAGCCTGTCGGCCTCGCCGAGGTCGGCGGGCTCCGGGGTCGGCCCGGTGGCGCGCAGCACCGCGAGATCGGACAGCGGGTCCGCGCCGACGACTCGGAACGGGGCAGAGGTCCCGTCGGAGAACGACGCGGTGCCGCCGCTCGACCCGCCGACCACGTGCGCGTTGGTCAGCAGGAACCCGTCGCCGGTGAAGACCACCGCCGAGCCGAGGCTCTCGCCGGGCCGGCCCTGCCCGCGCGGCACGCGCAGGCTCGCGACCTTCGGCGTTAGGCGTTCGGCCACGCCGGAGACGATCTGCGAGTACGCGTCCAGGGGGTGGCTCGCCTCCATGTCAATCACCCATCCACGGCCTTGTGATTACAGCGTTACACTCGTAACCGCGGCATGGAAGGGTGGCTTCCCCCACCCGTTACGCCGCCAGCGGAATCCCCCGGCGCCTGGCGTGCCGCATCACGCTGCCGGGCCGTGAGACCGGTGCGGTTCAGGGTGCCCGAGCGCACCGTGGGGCATCCAGCCGCGGAAAGAGCATCCAGCACCGGAAAGATCTGTAGGGATTTGGTGCTCCTGTAGCGGAAAGGCGGCCGTTTTCGGCCGCCAAACCCGTACCGAAGCACCAATGCCGTACAGATAATCGGAGCGCCGGAGCGGCTGGGGTGCAGGTGAGGTTGACGGCCGCCCCCGTGGCTGGCGTGGCCAGTCCGTGTGCTGGCGGCGGGCGGTCCCTGCGTTCCCGCGGCAACGGCCCGAACCGCCGGCGCGCGGCGCCGCGTCACTCGCCGGAGTCGTCCTCGCCCTCGTCCCCGAGGCCGGGATCGTCGTCGGAGCGGATGTCGTAGTCGTCTTCGTCCACGACGTGCACGGCCGCCTCCTCGGCGGTCGCCGCGCCGCCGGCGATCCCGGCGTCGGCGGCCACCAGATCGGTCTCCTCGGCCGGGTGGGCGCCCTGGTTCTCGGCCACCAGCCGCCCGGCCCGGGGATCCGGGCCGTCGTCGAGCAGCAGCCCGTCGACGTCCTCGTCGCCCGCGTCCGCGGTGATGCCGCCCGGCCGTTCCGCCCCGGCGTCCTCCGGCTCGCCGGCATCCGCCAGGCCGGTGTCCGGCTCCTCCTCGGCGAGGAGGTCGTCCAGCGACTCCCCCTGGTACTGCTCGTCGGCGGTCGTGCCGAACCGCATGCCGGCCGACCACCGCTGCGGCGGCGCGACGCCGCGGTCCTGCGGGTCGTCGCCTGGCGGCTCCTCGATCAGCGAGTCCGCAGGCTGCTGGACCTGGTAATCCTCGAGGTCGGCGGACTCGTGGCGCGTCTCGTCGGGCATCTTCCGGCTCCTCTCCTCCTGGTGTCTAACCCCAAGGGGCCCGCGCACCTTCCGTGACCAGGTACCACCGTTCGTTCGGGCTAAAAGGCAGGTACTGGCAACACCAGGATCAGCAGGCTCTCCGCATGCCGGGCGGCGCGGCGGCACGCTGGGTGCATGGCAACGGCAACTGATTCCCTGCTGCGCGACCCGGCCGAGCAGGCGGCGCGGGGGCGCTGGGTGATGCTGATCGTGCTGCTGGCGGGGCAGTTCATGGCCCTGCTCGACGTCACGATCGTCAACGTCGCCATGCCCACGATCGGGCGGTCGCTGCACGCCTCGGGGGCGGAGCTTCAGCTTGTCGTCTCCGGCTACACGGTGAGCTACGCGATGATGCTGATCACCGGGGCGCGGATGGGGGACCTGTACGGGCGGCGCCGGATGTTCGTCGCCGGGGTGGCCGTGTTCACCCTGGCCTCGCTGATCTGCGGGGTCGCCCCGGGGATCGGGGTGCTCATCGCCGCCAGGCTGGTCCAGGGCGCGGGGGCGGCGGCGATGATGCCGCAGATCATGAGCGTCATCCAGGTGCGGTTCGACGGCGCCGCCCGGGCCCGGGCGCTGAGCGCGTACACGGCCGTGCTGTCCTCGGGGTTCGTCGCGGGCCAGGTGATCGGCGGCGTGCTGGTGACCGCGAACCTGTTCGGGGCGGCCTGGCGGCCGGTGTTCCTGGTCAACGTGCCGATCGGGGCCGCCGTGCTGGCGCTGCTGCCCAAGGTGGTGCCGGCGGATTCGCCGTCCGCGGCGTCTTCTGGCCGGCGGCTCGACCTGGCGGGGCTGGCCATCGCGGTTCCGGCGGTGTTCGGCGTCGTGCTGCCGCTGATGCTCGGTCATGCCGACGGCTGGCCGTCGTGGGTGTTCTGGTGCATCGGCGGCGGGCTGGTGCTGGCCGCGGTGTTCGTCCTGGTGGAGCGGCGGATCGCGGCGCGCGGCGGTGACCCGCTGCTGAACCTGGCGGTGCTGCGGGCCCCGGGCCTGGTGCCCGGCCTGGTCACGATCGCGGTGCTGATGATCGGCTACGGCGGCTTCCTGTTCAGCTTCGCGCTGCACCTGCAGGCCGGGCTCGGCGACAGCGCGCTGCGGGCCGGGCTCACCTTCGCGCCGTGCGCGCTGGCGTTCGGCACGGTCGGGTACTTCTGGCGGCGGCTGCCGGAGCGGGCCCACCACCTGCTGCCGCCGGCCGGGTGCCTGGTGGCCGCGGGCGGCTACGCCGCGCTCGCGCTGGTGACGCGTCCGGGCGGCACCGGCGGGGCGGCGCTGCAGGCGGCGCTGGTGGTGACCGGCGCCGCGCTGGCGCTGGGGTTCAGCCCGCTGGTCGCGCACAGCCTGGTGCGGGTGCCGCTGCGGCACGCCGCGGACGCCAGCGGGCTGCTGACCACGACCATCCAGCTGGGCCAGGCGGCGGGGGTGGCGACGTTCGGCAGCCTGTTCCTCACGCTGGACTCGCACCGGGGAGCGTCGGTGGCGGCGGTGTCCGGGCACGCGCTGGCGGTCACGCTGTTCTGGCTGGCCGCGGCGATGGTGCTCAGCGCGGCCGCGGGGATCCCGCTGGCCCGCACGGTGGCTGCGGCGCGCCGCGGCGTCCGCCGGTGACGGGATCGGCGTCAGCGGGCGGCACGCCAGCGGTAGCCGTGCTCGGGCCGGCCGCCGCTGCCGTAGCGGAGCCTGATGTCCACCCGGCCTATCTCGTGCAGGTGGCTGAGGTAGCGCTGCGCGGTGGCCCGGCTCATGCCTGCTCCCCCGGTGCCGTGTTTCCGCAGTGTAACAGCGGCCGTGCCGGGAAAAGAAGGCCAGCGCGCCGTGAGCAGAACGCGCAAAAGTAGCAGAACGGTCGGTCGCGCCGCGGCACCGTCACGGCCGTGAGATAAACGAGCGAAATCCGCTGAAACACGCTTTAACGCGATAATCGCGCGCAATAGTGACGGGAATCATAGCGGCGTTTTAGCGTGCCTTCGTGCATTCCTTCATCCTGTCCATCGGTTTCGGGCTGGTCACTGCGTCCATACTCGCGCTGGCCTCGATGGGCCTGACCCTGCAGTTCGGCGTCACGAACTTCGTTAACTTCGCGTACGGCGACTTCCTGAGCCTCGGCGCCTACATCTCGTGGACCGCGAACGTCAAGGGCGGCCTGAACATATGGGCCGCCATGGCCGTAGGCGCGCTGTCCATGGGCGTCATCGCGATGGCGCTCAACCAGTTCCTGCTCGGGCCGTTCGCGCGGAGGTTCCGCAACCTGTTCTACGTCCTCATCGTGACGTTCGGCCTGTCGCTGATCATGCTCAACGTCATCCAGGCCATCTGGGGGCCGAACTACCAGCAGTACCGGGTGGGCATGGGCAGCCCGCTGCACGTCGGGCCGTTCCTGCTCACCGCCAACCAGCTCGTCATCTTCGGCATCGGGGTGGCCGCGATGCTGGCGATCCACCTGATGCTGACCCGGACCAGGCTGGGCAAGGCGATGCGGGCCATGTCCGATAACCCGTCGCTGGCCACGGTCAGCGGCATCAACACCCGCGCGGTCACCGCGGTCACCTGGTTCCTCACCGGCACGCTGGCCGGGCTGGCCGGCACGGTGCTCGGGCTGAACATCGCGAGCATCACCCCGTCGACCGGCGAGACGTTCCTGTTCGTCATCTTCGCCGCCGTCATCGTCGGCGGGATCGGCAAACCGTACGGTGCGATGCTCGGCGCGCTCATCATCGGCCTGGTCACCGAGATCTCCGCCGTGGGGATCAACGCCGCGTACAAGCTCGACGTCGCCTTCGCGGTGCTGATCATCGTGCTGCTCATCCGCCCGCAGGGGCTGCTCGCGGTCAAGGGAAAGGCGTGACATGCAGATCGGCTATTACGCGATCACCCTTTTGTTCTTCTTCTTCGCCTACTGCATATTCAACTGGGGGCTCAACCTCCAGTTCGGCCGCACCGGCATCCTGAACTTCGCCTATATCGCCTTCGTGGCGGCCGGCGCCTATATCGCGGGCGTGACCAGCATGGGACCGCCAGCGGCCGGGTCCGGGCAGAGCTACGTGCTCGGCACCGCGCTCCCGTATCCGGTCCCGCTGCTGCTCGGCGGCGTCGCCGCCACGCTGCTCGGCCTGCTCGTCGGGCTGGTGGCGTTCCGCAGGCTGCGCAGCGACTACCTGGCCATCGTGATGCTGTCACTGTCGCTGGTGGCCTACGACGTCGTCAACAACTACGTCCCGCTGTTCGACGGCGCCGACGGCCTGAGCAACGTCCCCCAGCCGTTCGCCGGCGCGCTGAACCTCAACGCGAACTCGTTCCTGTACGTGTTCACCGGCTTCGCCGGCCTGGTCGCGCTGGCCGGCTGGTGGGTGATGAGCCGGATCACCCGCTCGCCGCTCGACCGGACGTTCCGGGCGATCCGTGACGACCCGGACGTGGTGCGCGGGCTGGGCAAGAACGTGTTCGGCTACCAGATGACCTCGCTGCTGATCGGGTCGTTCTTCGCCGGCATCGGCGGCGGCCTGCTGGTGGAGTTCGTCGGCGCGTTCAACACCAGCGCGTGGCTGACCCCGGAGACGTTCGTCATCTTCGCCGCGATCATCATCGGCGGGCTCGGCAACAACGTCGGGGCGATCGCCGGCTCGCTCATCGTCCCGGTGATCTTCGTCGAGCTGCCGAAGTTCCTGCCGCAGATCGGCGGCAACCCGGCGCTGATACCGGAGATCGACAACATGGTCATCGGCGGGCTGCTGATCGCGACGCTGTGGTTCCGCCCGCAGGGCCTGGTGCCGGAACGCAAGACCAGCTTCGCTCGCCTGAGGCGGGGGAATCGGGCGGATCGCCCAGCCGCAGCGATCCCGGTGGGGGGCGCCGCCAATGGCTGAGATGGCGCTTTCCGTCACCGGGCTGCGCAAGGCGTTCGGCGGCGTCCAGGCCGTGCGCGGCGCCACGTTCTCCGTTCCCACCGGCAGCGTCTGCGCGCTGATCGGGCCGAACGGCGCGGGCAAGTCGACCGCGGTCAACCTGATCTCCGGCGCGCTGCCCGCCGACGGCGGCCGGGTCGTCCTCGACGGGACCGACGTCACCGGCTGGCCGCCCAACCGGATCGCGCGGTCCGGGCTGATCAGGACCTACCAGCTGTCCCGCGAGTTCGGCCGGCTGACCGTGCTGGAGAACCTCATGGTCACCCCGGTCGGCCAGGCAGGCGAGTCGCTGGTCAACGTGTTCTTCCGGCCCGGGCGCGTCAGGGCCGAGGAGCGGCGCCACCTGGACCGGGCCCTGGAAACGCTCCGCACGTTCGGGCTGTTCGAGCTGCGCGACAGCTACGCCGGAGAGCTGAGCGGCGGGCAGAAGCGGCTGCTGGAGCTGGCCAGGTCGGTGATGGCCGGGCCGAAGGTGCTGCTGCTCGACGAGCCGATGGCCGGCATCAACCCGGCGCTGATCGAGGTGATCGGCGAGCACATCGCCTCGCTGCGCGAGGCGGACGTCACCGTGCTCATGGTCGAGCACAACCTCGGCGTCGTCGAGCGCGTCTGCGACCTGGTGATCGTCATGGCCGAGGGGGCCACGCTGGCCACCGGGACGATGGCGGACCTGCGGGCCGACCCGGCGGTGGTCCGCGCCTACCTGGGAGGTGCTGCCGCGTGACCGCGCTGCAAGCCGACAAGCTGACCGCCGGCTACGGCCGGGTGCCGATCATCCGCGAGGTCTCGGTGACCGTCGAGGACGGCAGGCTAGTCGCGATCGTCGGCCCGAACGGCGCCGGCAAGTCCACCTTCGCCAAGGCGCTCGCCGGGGTGATCAGGCTGGCGGCCGGGCGGGTGTTCGTCGGCGGCGACGAGATCACCGGCCTGCCCGGGCACCTCATCGTGCGGCGCGGCCTCGCCTACGTGCCACAGAACCAGAACGTCTTCCCGTCGCTGACCGTGACGGAGAACCTGGAGATGGGGGCGTACTCGCGCCGGTCCGGGGTGCGGGAGCGAGCCGCCGAGGTCCTTGACGTCTTCCCCGACCTGCGCCAGGCCGCGGGCAAGCGGGCCGGGGTGCTGTCCGGCGGCCAGCAGAACATGCTCGCCATGGCGCGGGCGCTGATGCTCGACCCGCGGGTGATCGTGCTCGACGAGCCGACGGCGGGCCTATCGCCGGCCTACACCTCGGTGGTCTGGGAGCAGATCGGCCGGATCACCTCGTCCGGGGTGGCCGCGCTGGTCATCGAGCAGAACGTCGACCGGGCGCTGTCGGCCGCCGACTACGTGCACGTTTTCGTGGCCGGCGCCAACCACGTCGCCGGGCCGGCCGCTGAGGTGGCCGCGCTGGACCTCGCCGCCATCTTCCTCGGGCACGACTCGCTGCCCGGGGCGTCATCGGAGAACTCCGCCACGGAAAGGAACTGACAGATATGAGACAAGGAAGGTTGCGATTCGGCGCCCTCGCTGCGGCCGCGGTCGCAGGGACGCTGGCGGTGGCCGCATGCAGCTCGGCGACGGCGGGCGGCTCGCCCGGCTCGTCCGGGGGCGGCACGCTCACCTTCGGGCAGCTGCTGCCGTTCACCGGGTCGAAGGCGGTGCTGTCCTCCTGGGCGACGCACGGCGACGCCGCGGCCGTCTACGACGTGAACCACAACGGCGGCGTCATGGGCAAGATGCTCAGGTCGGTCAGCGCCGACGACGGCGGCGACGCGGTCGACGCGGTGCCGGCACTGCGCAAGCTGCTGATCTCCAACCCCGCGTTCATCGTCGGGCCGTACTCGCTGACGATCATGGCGGTCCTCAACGACTTCGACCCCAACCACGTGGTGGACTTCATGATCGGCGGCACCACCCAGCTCGACCACATGACCCAGAAGTACGTGTACCGCACCACCGCCTCGGACTCGGCCGAGGTGGTCGCCATGGCGTACTACGCGATCCACCACGGCTACACCAGGGCCGGCTACATCTTCGACAACTCGGCGAACACGCAGGGCCTGGTGGCCCCGCTGACCGCGTCGTATGAGAAGCAGGGCGGGACCGTGGTGGCGAACGAGACCATCGTCCCCGACCAGAGCTCCTACAGCTCGGAGATCACCGCGCTGTTCGCCAAGCACCCCCAGGTGATCTTCGCCTCGTTCGACCAGCAGACCGCCACCACGGTGTTCTCCGACATGCGCCAACTCGGCGACCTGAACGTGCCGGTCGTCGGCGAGGACGTGCTCGGCTCGCCCGGGTACGCGAAGGCGATGGGGCAGCCGCAGGCGTCGAGGTACCTGTTCACGGTCTCCGGCGCGTCCCCCGGCGGCCCGGCCTACCAGCATTACCTGGACGACTACGCCGCGGTCTGGCACACCAGGCAGATCCTCAGCTCGTCGTACAACATGTACGACTCGGTGATCATCGCGGCGCTGGCCATGACCGCCGCGCACTCCACCGACCCGTCGGTATGGGTGAGCGACGTCACCAAGGTGTCCAACCCGCCGGGCACCGCGTGCTACACGTATGCCTCGTGCGTGGCGCTGCTGAAGCAGGGCAAGAAGATCAACTACGAGGGAGCCACGGGTCCTGAGGACTTCAACACCTACCACAACACGTTCAGCGGGTTCGCGGTCTCCGGGTTCACCCCGTCCGACCAGCTAACCCAGGTGGCGTACGTTACGCCGCAGCAGGTCCAGGACAACGCCGGCTGACAGGCGGCCCGTCCCCGGGCACGGCGCGGTTAGCCCGGATTGGCCGCCGCGCCGTGCTCCGGCCCGGCTTGCCGAGCGATGCTTCGCGATATATCGTGCTAAGTACTCGGGACGTTCCCGGTTCTTGGTAACGGAGGGCACGATGGCATCGGGATTCAACGTGCGCGTGGGGGACGCCGATCGTGAAGCGGTCGCCGGCCAGCTTCGTGACCACTACGCCGACGGCCGGCTGACGCTCGACGAGCTGAACGAGCGCCTGGACGCGGCGTTCGCGGCGAAGACGAAGGCGGACCTCGACGCGGTGCTGCGCGACCTGCCGCACGCCGCGCGGCCGCAGCAGGGTCCCGTTCCCGGGCCCCGGACCGGCTGGGACTACGACGGCGCCGGGAACCGCTCCTGGCAGGGCCGTCCCAGGCCGGCCGCGGCGTTCGCGCCGCTGCTCGGGCTGGTCTGGCTGTGCGTGATCATCGGCAGCGTCTTCCTCTTCGGCCTCGGCACGGGGGAAAGGCCGCTGGCGATCGTGCTGATCATCGCCGCGCTGGCGCTGCTGCGCCGGTTGTTCGGGCTCGGGCGCCGCCGGGGCTATGGCGGCCCGCGTGGCCCCCGGGGCCCCCGGGGCCGGCGGTGCGGCTGGTAAGCCGGCGCCCGCCTTCCGGCGCCCTACACGGCCGGACCGGGCTGATTGTTGCGGCGGTGGCTTCCGCGGGGGTACGGACCGATTTATCGTGGAGGGGAGGCAGTCGGCACGGCGAACCCGGAAACCCGATGACGAGGCGATACGACGTCCGAACCGGAGCGATGGAAAACGATCCCGACGCGGGCCGTCCGCGTGAGCAGCTGGTCCCGGGGTGGCGGGTACCCCGCCATACCCGCTACGACTACGATCTCCGGATCGGTGACGCCGAACGCGACGCCGCCATGGCGCAGCTCCGGGAGCACTTCGTCGCCGGCCGCCTGACCTTCGACGAGCTGACCGAGCGCATCGACGCCGCCCTCGTGGCCAAGACGCAGCGCCAGATCGACGCGCTGATGGCCGACCTGCCGCGCCCGCCCAAGGCCGCCGACGCCGGGCGGGACAGCCAGCCCGCCGATTCGGACGCGAGCCGCTTCCTGGTCTTCGCGCTGCTGCTGTTCGCGCTCGCCACCTGGGTGCTGATCATGGCCTGGATGTCCAGGCACGCCGCCTGGAGCGGGCCGTACCCGCCGTCGCTGCCCGGCAAGTAGCCGCCCCGGCGAGTCAGGCGTTCGTGAGCGTGCGCAGCGGAACTACCAGGTAGCGGAAGTCCGGGACGGCCTCGCCGCCCGCGGGCGGGCCGCCAGTGATCAGGGCCGGCTTCGTCGGGCTGGTGAATTGCAGGCGGATGCGCGCCTCGCCCGCGGGCCGCTGCTGCCCGGCAGCGTCCCGGCCGGTCTCCCCGGCAGCGCCGCCGCCGGTCCCAGCGGCGTCCCGGCCGGTCCCGGCCGTGGCGGCGGTCAGCGCGGCGCCGAGGCCGTCGAGCAGGTACTGCGGGCTGAACGCGATCGCCGATTCGTCGCCGGAGAACCGCACGGCGACCGTCTCCCGTGCCCGCGCCTGGCCCGTGGTCCCCGCCTCGATGGCGACGGCCCCGTCCGCAAACGACAACCGCACCGAGCTGCCGCGCTCCGCAACCAGCGCAACCCGCCTGACCGCCTCGGCGAGCTCAACCGCCGGCATGTCCGCGCAGCTGGAGAAGTCTCTGGGAAACCGGGAGGAGTACTTGATGTACTCCGTCCCGATCAGCCGCGTGGTCAGGCGGCGCCCGCCGCATTCGAAGCCGACGACCGCGTCGGCACCGCGCTCCGGGTCCGTGCGGCCTGCCTCTTCCTCGCCGCGCATCATGAGCCGGACCACCCCGCCGACGGCCATCATCCGCGCGGCCTCGGCCAGCGTCCTGGCCGGAACGAGCAGCGTGCCGCGGATGCCCGCCCGCGCGGGCTCCCAGGAGAGCTCCCTGACCGCCAGCCGGTATCTGTCGGTCGCCACCAGCCTGAGCACGTCGCCGTCGATCTCGACGTTCACGCCGGTGATGACCGGCAGCGTGTCGTCGCGGCTGGCCGCGGGCGTGACCTGGCCGATCGCCGTGGCGAGCGCGGCGCCGTCGGCCGTGCCCGCCAGCCGGGGCAGCTCGGGCAGCCGCGGGTACTCCGCGGCCGGCAGCGTCACCAGCGTGAAGGATGCCGGGCCGCAGCTGAGGGTGACATCCTCCCCGGCGTCATCGAACTCGACGGGAGACGGCGGCAGGCTCCGGGTGATCTCCGCCAGCAGGCGCCCGGGGACGAGCGCGGTGCCCACGTCGTCCACCTTCGCATCCATCACGATCCTGGCAGAGACCTCGTAGTCGAAGCAGGAGAGGGTCAGCCCCTCCGCGGACGCCTCGAGCAGCAACCCGGACAGCACCGGGAGCACCGGCCGGGACGGCAGCGAGCGCGCGACCCAGGCCACCGCGTCAGCCAGTACCTCCCGCTCGACCACGAAACGCATTGCGTGCCGCCTCCATCCCGGTTACGCCGCCCTCCGCCGGGCACAGGTGCATACTCGCATGAGGCACCGACATTCCTGGCGGCCCCGGAGGACCGGGACGGCTCACAGCAAGCCGGGGGGCACGGACTCCAGCGTTGCCTGGATCGCCGTGGCCAGGGCGCGCGCCGACTCGGCGGTGAGCTCGACCGCGACCCGCGCCGACGGCCCGGCCTGCGGGTCGAGGAAGTCGATGTTCAGGGTGTGCTCGGCCTGCGCGTGCACGGGATGGTCGAAGTACACGCTCGCGTCGGTCACCCGGAACCAGCCGGCTGGCCCCTTCCCGCTGCCGCTGATCGAGACCTTCTCCGTCAGGTACGTGCACATGGCTTCCTCCCGTCCGGCAACGACGATAACAAGGGCCGCCGCCTGGCACCTGGCGCGGCACCCCGCTGGCCCTGCTGCCCGGGCCAGCCCTGCTGCCCGGGCCGGCCCTGCTGCCCGGGCCGGCCGTGGCGGCGGGCCGGCCGTGGCGGCGGGGCCGCGGCCGGGTGGAAGACTGGCGCCATGACGTACCTCGCTGCCAGTGACCGTTACGCCAGGATGCCCTACCGCCGCTGCGGGCGCAGCGGCTTGCAGCTGCCGGAGATCTCGCTCGGGCTGTGGCAGAACTTCGGCGACGGCAAGCCGCTGGAGGAGCAGCGCGCGATCCTGCGGCGCGCGTTCGACCTCGGCGTCACGCACTTCGACCTCGCCAACAACTACGGGCCCCCGTACGGCTCGGCCGAGATCAACTTCGGCCGGATCATGCGGGAAGACCTGCGCCCGTACCGCGACGAGCTGATCATCTCCACCAAGGCCGGATACGACATGTGGCCAGGACCATACGGTGAGTGGGGATCCCGCAAGTACCTGCTGGCCAGCCTGGACCAGTCGCTGCGCCGGATGGGCGTGGACTACGTCGATATCTTCTACTCGCACCGCTTCGACCCGGACACCCCGCTCGAGGAGACGATGGGCGCGCTGGACTTCGCCGTCCGGTCCGGCAAGGCGCTGTACGCGGGCATCTCCTCCTATTCAGCCGAACGGACGGCGGAAGCCGCATCCATCCTGCGCAGCCTCGGCACTCCGCTGCTGATCCACCAGCCGTCGTACTCGATGCTGAACCGCTGGATCGAGGGCGGGCTGCTTGACGTGCTCGGCCGCGAGGGGGTCGGCTGCATCGCCTTCTCGCCGCTGGCCCAGGGCGTGCTGACCGGCAAGTACCTCGGCGGGGTTCCCGCGGGCTCGCGGGCGAGCCTGAACGGCTCGCTGACGGCCGACCACCTGTCGGAGCAGACGCTGGCGCACGTCCGCGCGCTGGCCGAGGTGGCCGCATCCCGCGGCCAGACGCTGGCTCAGCTCGCGCTGTCCTGGGCGCTGCGCGACCCGCGGGTGACCTCGGTGCTGATCGGCGCGAGCAGCGTCGGGCAACTGGAGGAAAACCTCGCGGCGGCCGGGCACAGCGACTTTACCGACGACGAGCTGGCCAGGATCGACCGCGACGCCGTCGAGGCCGGCATCAACATCTGGGGCGCCTCCAGCGCCGGCTGAGCGCGTTGCAGAAGGCGCTGTGTGGCCCACAGGGCACCCAAGAAGGTGCCCGGGGGGCCACCGAGTCCGCTGTGCGGGTTAGGCCGTGGCCAGGTAGCGGCCGAACCAGGTGAAGACGTGCTGCCAGCCGTCCATCGCCGCTTCCGGCCGGTAGGCGGGCCGGTTGACGGAGAAGAACGCGTGGCCTGCGCCCTCGTAGGAGTGGAACTCATACGTCTTGCCCTGCGCCTTGAGTTCCTGCTCCAGCTCGGCCACGTGCTCCGGCGAGGGGTACTGGTCGTCCGCGCCGAACAGGCCGAGCAGCGGGCAGGACAGGTCCTTGATGAGGTGCTTGATCGGGCCGACCTTCAGCGGCATTCCCTCGGGCGGGGTGCCGGTCACGAAAGCGCCGTAGCAGTCGACGGCGGCGTCGAGCGGCAGGCTGCACGCGGCGAGGACCGCCTGCCGGCCGCCGGAGCAGTACCCGATCACGCCGACCTTGCCGTTGGAGCTGCTCAGCGCGCGCAGGTGGGCCGCAGCCCCCGCCACGTCGCCGACCAGCCGCGGGTCAGGCACGCCGCCCTTGGCGCGGGCCGCCGCCGCGGCGTCGTCCGGGCTGGCTCCCGGCGCGTCGCGGTGGTACAGGTTCGGCATGATCGCGTTGTAGCCGTGGACGGCGAACGTCCGCGTGATCTCCTTGGTCGGCTCGTCATAGCCCGGCATGTGGTGGATCACCACCACGCCGCCGAACGGGCCGGGGCTCATCGGCCGGGCCAGGTAGGCCTCGATCTCATCGCCGCCGTCGCCGCGCATCGTGACGGTCTCGGCGAGCATCGCGTCGTACATCGGCCACCCTCCGCCTTCGTCGTTAGCAGTGCGAACGTTCTGGGCGCTCAGATACTACAGCGGAGGCCCGGATGGCACGCCGGGTGGTGACCGTGCCCGGCCCCCGGCGTCGGCCGCAGCGATCGAGGCGCCGGACGGAATGTCGGTGGCCGCCGTTATTGTCTTGCCTTGCGCAGAACGACGGAATATAGTTGAGCTACTCAACTGTTGAGTGGCTCAGGCAATGTTCTCGGGCAGGGAGGTGAGCACGGATGGAGGAACGGCAGCGCGCGGCGGCGGCACTGCACGGGGGCGCCGGCGACGACGAGCTGAACCAGCAGATCTTCGACGTGCTCGCCGAGCTGATCAAGTACGCACACGACCTCGGCCAGGCCGTGGCGGCCGACGTCGGCCTGGCCGGCAGCGACGCCATGGCGCTGCTCAAGCTGGAAGCGCCGATGACGATGAAGGACCTGGGGACGAAGCTGGGCTGCGACCCCTCCTTCGTCACCACGATCGCCGACGCCCTGGAAAGGCGCGGCCTGGCGCGGCGGGAGCCCTCGGAGCGGGACCGGCGCAGCAAGAACCTGGTGCTCACCCCGGAGGGCGTGACGCTGAGGGACCGGATCTGCGCCGAGTTCGCCGCCCGGGCACCCTGGTGCACCGCCCTCGATGCCGCCGAGCGGCGATGCCTGCTTGACCTGGCACGGAAGATGCTGCGGTCGGGGACGGGAGGTGAGCGCGTCACAACGGAGGCCGCGGTCTCGTCATAACCGATGAGATCGCAGCCGGGCGGCCGTCCGCTCTGAGGACGGCCCGCACGGGGAAGGATGAGACGTTACGGGGAGTGATACCACCGGCCGTTCGGCCAGCACAAGGACGTTAGCCCGCACAGACCTGCACGTGACCGCGGAACCTCGCTGGTCACGGCGATAGTTCAGCACGCCCTCGAATCAAGGGAGAGTTACGTGTCCGCCACACCACCAGACACCGGGCGGCAGGCCGCCATTGACCTGGCGCCGGCCCGGGAGAGAAGCCCGGCAGGCTCCGGCCCGCCGCGGCGGCTGGGCCTGGCGCTCGCCGTCATCGCGACGGCGCAGCTCATGGTCGTGCTCGACGCGACCATCGTCAACGTCGCCCTGCCGCACATCCAGGCCGCGCTCGGCTTCTCCGACAGCAACCTCGAATGGGTCGTCAACGCGTACACGCTCGTGTTCGGCGGGCTGCTGCTGCTCGGCGGCCGGTCCGGCGACCTACTGGGGCGCCGCCGGATCTTCATCGCCGGGCTTCTGGTCTTCTCGCTGGCCTCGCTGCTCGGCGGGTTCGCGACCGACCAGGCGTGGCTGCTCGCCGCGCGCGCCGTCCAGGGCGTCGGTGGGGCGATGGCCGCGCCCACCGCGCTGTCGCTGATCGCCGTCACCTTCCCCGAGGGCCGGCCGCGTAGCCGGGCGATGGGCGTGTACGCGGCGGTGAGCGTGGCCGGGATCGCGGTCGGCCTGATCGCCGGCGGGCTGCTCGTCACCTACCTGAGCTGGCGCTGGGTGTTCTTCGTGAACGTGCCGATCGGGCTCGTGGTCGCGGCGCTGGCGACGCGGGTGCTGCCCGAGTCGCAGCGGCGCGCCGGGCGCTTCGACCTGCCCGGCGCGATCACCGCCACGCTCGGCGTCGCCTCCCTGGTGTACGGGCTGTCCAACGCCGCGACCACGCCGAACGGCGTCTCGCACTGGGGCGACACCAAGGTGATCGTCTCACTGGCGGCCGCCGCCGTGCTGCTGGTCGCGTTCGGGTTCATCGAGGTGCGCAGCAAGCACGCGCTGATGCCGATCCGGGTGCTGCGCAGCCGGGACCGGACCGGGGCCTACCTGATCAGCTTGTGCATCGGGACCGCGCTGTTCGGCATGTTCTTCTTCCTCACGCTCTTCGTGCAGGACGTGTGGGGGTACAGCGCGCTGAAGACCGGAATCGCCTACCTGCCGCTGGTCGCGGTGATCATGCTGGCGTCCGGGATCGCCTCGCAGGCGGTGAACCGGATCGGCGCCCGGCCGCTGATGGTCGCCGGCGCCGTGCTCGCGGCCGGCGGGATGTTCTGGCAGTCCCGGATCACCGAGCACAGCACCTATGCCGGCGGCCTGCTCGGCCCGATGCTGGTCATCGCGGCCGGCCTGGGCCTGCTGTTCGTCCCGATGTCGCTGGTCTCGCTGACCAGGGTGAGCAACAACGACGCCGGCGTCGCATCCAGCCTGCTCAACGTCGGCCAGCAGGTCGGCGGCTCGATCGGGCTGGCGATCCTCGGCACCGTCGCGTGGAGCGCGGTGGCCAACAGCGTGCGGTCCCAGGCGGCCGCCGCGGCCGCGGCGGCGAGGGCCGGGGGGCACCTGCCCGCCGCGAAGGCGGCTGCGCTGCAGGCCCAGATCTACCACCACGCGCTGGCGACCGGGTTCTCGAAGGGCTTCGTGGTCGCGGCGGCCATCATGGCGCTGGCGCTGATCATCACCGTGGTGACGATCCGGGTCACGCGCCGGGACCTGGCCGGGGTGGACCCGATGGCCCCGCCCGGCGGCTGACCGGGCGCGCCCTTCGGGCGCCGGGCTCCGCGGCCTGCCGGTCGCGGAGGCCGGCGCCTTCGCCGCCCGGACCGGGCCTTGCGGTCACCCGGGTGATCACAGATCAAGTCGATGGCATCGCCTTCGGGGGCGCCCTCGCCGCGCGCCGATCCCCGGGTTGGCCGCGAAGGCGTCGATGTCCGCCATCAGCTCCCGGTTGGCAAGAAGCCGTGCCCGGCTGACGGTCATCACCGTCGGGCTGCGCGTCACGCTGCGATGGTGATCGCCCGGCGAGTGCCCGGCGAGCCGAGCGAGGCGGTGAGCTCGCCGGACTCGTCCGCGATCAGCTCCGCGCCGTCCCAGACCAGCAGCAGCGCGCTGACCGTGTGCTGGATGGGCGAGTGCGCCAGGTCGTAGTGGGCGGCGGCGCGGATCGAGCCCTGGGTCGCCCACAGGTCGTAGCCGGTCATGAACAGGTCGAGGTCGAACTGGGCGGCGACGCCCATCAGCTCGGCGCGGCCGGTGTCGTCCACGCCCGCGAACGCCTCGTCCAGGGCGAGCAGCCGCGGCGCATGCGGCTGCGCCGAGTTGAGCATGGCATGCGCGGCCGCGAACAGCGGCAGGTGCAGCGAGACCGACTGCTCGCCGGCGGACAGGCGGCTGTGCCGGGCGCGGGTCAGCGTCTCCTCGCCGCCTTCCGGGCCGACCAGCTGGAAGGCGAACTGGCGCCAGCGGCGGTAGTCGAGCACCTGGGCGAGCAGCTCCCGGTACGGCAGGTCCCGGTGCCGTGCCCTGGCGGTCTTGATCTGCGCGGCGAAGTGGGAGCGCATCCGCCCGAGCGCGTCCGGGCTGAGCCGGGAGGCGTCGGCCTCCAGCAGCGAGCACACCGTCCGCTGCTCGTCGTCCAGGTGGTCGGCGAGCTGCCACCTGACGCCGACCGCCTTGCCGGAGGACATCCTCCGCAGCCGCATCTCGGTGTTCATCTTCCTGATGAGGTCCCTGGCGTCCACGGTGCGGTCGTGGATCTGCTGGGCCAGCCGGGTCAGCAGCGCGTCCTCGAGGATGCGCTGCTCCGATTCCGACAGCAGCAGCTGCTGGTCGCGGCGGGCCGCGGCGATCCGGGCGGCGAACGCGCCGACCGGCAGCGGCCCCTGCTCGTCGGCGATCCGGACCACGATGACCCCGTCGGCGCCGTCCCACTCGGGGTGGTAGTCCTGGCCGGCGGCGGCCAGCTGCGCCTGCAGCTCCTCCAGCGCCCGGCTGAGCCGGGTGGTGGACATCTTCAGCGAGGTCTCGGTCGGGTTCAGGTCCCTGGTGACGGCCAGGATCGCCTCGTGGACGTCCAGCGCGGCCGCGGGCAGCTCGTGGCCGTCCCAGTCTGCGTCCTGCGCCGGCCAGCACAGGCCGGCCGGGCAGTTCAGCACGTCGAGCAGCTCCCTGGCGGCGAACGGCGCGAGGCCGCGCGCGGTGGCGCGCTCTTCCTCGGCGGCGACCGCGAGCGCCTCGCGGCAGCTGACCACCCGCTCGGCCGCCTGGGCCGCGGCCCTGACCGCGTCGATCTCGGCGGCGCGCGCGTTCTTCTCCTCGCCCCGGGCCGCGTCCAGCCCTGCCTCGGCGTCGGCGATCTGCGCGAGCACCTGCCGCGCCTGCAGGCCCACCGCGTCGCGCAGCGCCTCGAGCTTCGCCGACTCCTCGGTGTGCCGCAGCCGCGCGGCACGCTCGGCCCCGGCGGCGGCCGTCTCCTCCGCCACGGCGCGGTCCAGCCGTTCCGACGCCTCGGCGGCGGCGCCCGCCTGGCGGGACTCCTCCCGGTGCCGGGCGGCGAGGTCGCCGGCGGCCGACTCGAAACGGCGCGCCGCGCCCTCCACCCGGTCCACGTCGTCCGGGTCAAGGGAGTGCTCGATCGCGGCGCGGCGCAGCGCGCGCTCGGTCACGGTGCAGGCCGCGACCGATGCGTCGAAGCCCGACTGGGCCTGCTCGGCGTGCTCCCGCGCGGCCCGCAGGTGGCCGGCGGCGCGGGAGTGCTCACGCTGCGCGGCGGCGATCGCGCTGGTCGGCGGCAGCGCGGCGCGCGCCTCGGCGAACGCGGCGAGCGCGTCGGCCAGGCCGGCGGCCCGGCGGTCCAGGCCGGCGAGCCCGGCGTCGATCTCCGCGATCCTCGCCTCGCATTCGGCGATCCGGGCGGCGCGGCGGCGGGCTCGGGCGGTCGCGCCGATGTACTCGGCGTGCTGCTTGCGGTGCCGTCCGGCGGTGACGCCGTGCGAGTAGCGCCCGTCGGCGCCGACCACGGCCGCGGCGGAGAACGGCTCGGCGTCGAGCGCCACCGAGGCGAGCACCGCCGCGATCCGGCCGCGCGGCACCGGGGTTCCGTCCTCGGGCTGGAGCACGTCCGCCAGGCTGGCGCCGGCCACCGCGGCCCCGGGGACCAGGAAGCCGTCGTCGGCGGCGACCTCGTCGGAGGCCGGGAGGACCCAGGCGTCGAGCATGCCGGTCGCCTGCAGCGCGGCCTCGATCGCCGCGGCACGGTCGTCCGGCACGTGCGGGGCGAACCGGACCAGCCGCCACAGCGGCGCGCCGTCCCTGTTCTCGCGGCCGGCGGCACGTCCCGGGGACGGCGGCGGCGCGTCGTCGCGCTCGGCGGCGATCCGGTCCCGCTCCCCGGCCACCCGCTCCCGCTCGGCGCTCATCGCGGCGCGCTCGGCGCGCAGCGCCGCCCGCTCGTCCCGGACGCGCTGCTCGGCGGCGGCGGTCGCCGCGTTGTAGACGGTCTCCAGCGCCGGGGCGTCCGGCTCGCCGAACCGTGCCACGGCGTCCCGCAGCGCCTCGGTCAGCAGCCGCCACTCCGGGTCCGGGAGCGGGCCGGCGTGGCGGTCCGCCCAGTCCGCGAGGGCGCGCCCGGCGTCGGCGGCCGCCTGCCGCACGGCTGCGTCGGCCTCCTGCTCGGCCCGCTCGGCGCCGGCCAGCGCGTCGAGGGCGCGGTCGAGGACGAGCCGGGCCAGGTCTCGCGCCTGCCCGGCCTTGTGATGCTCGGCGAGCGCGGCCCGGACCGCGCGGACCTGCTCCAGCCGGACGGCGCCGCGCGCGCCCGCTCGCTCGGCGAGACCCTCGGGCGACGCGTCGGCGGGCTGCCACGCGATCCCGGCCTCGCCGGCGTGCCGGGCCAGCTCGGCGGCGGCCCGGGAGACCGCCTCCCGCATGTCGGCCAGGATTTGCCTGGCGCGGTCCAGCTCGTCCCGGCCGCGTGCGGTGGCGGCCTTCCGCCTGGCCAGCTCGGCGGATGCCTCGGCGGTGGCCTGCTGGCAGGTGCGGACCAGCCGGTCGAGGTCGTCCATCTGCTCCACCGCCTGGTAGGCGCTGCTGGCCCGCAGTTGCTCGATCCGGGCGCGCCGCCCCGCGACGGCGTTCTCCGCGGCCTCCCGGCGGGCTATCGCGGCCCGCTGCCGCTGCTCGGCGTCCCGCTGCTCCCGCTCGCCGGCGGTCACGGCGGCCCGCGCCGCCGCGCTCGCCTCGCGGCGCCTGGTGAGCGCGTCGGCGGCCCAGCGGGCATGGGCGCGCAGGTAGGTCGCGTAGCTGGCCAGGAACGTCTGGGTCGCCTGGTCGGCGGCGGCGAGTCCCTCCAGCGTGACAGCCACCGCCTCCATGTCATCGAACGACCGGGCCGCCTCGGCGATCAGCTCGTCGTCGACCGGGCGGAGGCCGTCGGTGAGCGTGTCCGACAGCTTCACCGGGTCGAGGTTCTTGGCCAGCTGCGGCCGGCGCAGCGTCAGGATCAGCGTGAGCAGCTGCTCATAGCGTTCCGCCCCGAGGCCGAACAGGCGCCGGTCGACGGCCGCGCGGTACTCGCTGGGCGAGGCGTACAGCGACGCCTCGCCGATCTGCTCGGCGAGCTGCTTGCGCGTCATCGGCCGGTCGTCCTCGGTGATCAGCGAGAAGTCCTCCCCGACCCGGCCGTCGGCGACGAAGTGCCAGCGGACCGGGGTGTCGCGGTAGCGTTGCGCGTGCAGGCCGATCCCCACCGTCACCGCCTCGCCGGTGTCCCGGCGGCGGAACTCCAGCCACGAGTAGCCGACCGCGTTCTCGCCGCCGCGGTAGAGCAGGTTGGACTTCATCGTCCGGTCCTCGGCCGCGAACGGGTTGAGCCGCTTGGGGTCGATGCGGCCGTCCAGGACGAACGGGAACAGGACCTCCAGCGCCTTGGTCTTGCCGGAGCCGTTCGGGCCGCGCAGCACCAGCCAGCCGCCCGCGAAGCAGAACTCCTCGTCGCGGTAGTCCCACATGTTGATGATGCCGGCCCGGGTGGGTTCGAAACGGGTCATGGCCTCGCTGGCTCCTTGATCTGGGCGGTCACGCTGCGGTAGCGGGCGAGCAGCGGCAGCACGAGCACGCCGCCGTCGACGCGGGCGACGAGCCCGGCGTCGGCGAGCAGGCCGAGCGCGTCGGCGAGCAGGCCGCCGAGGTCGGCGACCTGCTTCTCGGCCATGCCCGCCCCGAACTCCTCGACGAGCGTGCGCAACTCGGCGCGCAGCCACATGTCGCTGAGGAACGGGTAGGCCGCTTCCGCGGCCGGCTCGCCCGCGTCCGGGTCCGCGGCGGGCTCGGCCGCCCCGGCATCCGCGGCGGGCACGGCGGTCCCGGCGGGCACGGCGGTCCCGGCCGGCACGGCGGGCACGGCGGTCTCTGGGCGGTCGGCGGCGGCGAGCAGGTCGGCCACCCGGCCGCGGTCCGGCAGCGCGGAGTCGATGCGCCGGGCCGCGTCGGCCAGCCGCTCGGCCGCCGTCGCGGCCGGCAGGTGCTCCACCTTGGAGCGGTTGCGCTGCAGGTGCCCGGCGATGCGCGCGCACAGCAGCAGCGCGGCCTGCGCGACCGTGCCGGTCCCGGGGAAGGTGAGGTCGGTCAGCCGCTGGCCGGTGTTGACCAGGGCGACGCCCTCGGCGCGGCGTTCCAGCGGCAGCCCGGTCAGCCGCTCCAGGTCCTCGGCCAGCGCGGCGGACCGCAGCTGGCCGTGCAGCCCGGGGTCCACGTCCGCGTAGTAGACGACCGGGTTCTCCAGGACCAGCCGCCGCGCCCGCCTGGCGGCCAGGCGGCGCTGCGCGTTGATGCCCTGCGGCGCCGCTGCGCCGGCGGCCGGGCCGTGCAGCAGTTCGGTCACCGAGTTCAGGTGCTGCAGCACGCGGCCGGGGGCGTAGACCGCGCCGACCACCTCGCGGTCGATGTCGTACAGCGCCTCGGCGCGCTCGGGGTCGTTGACCCACTCGGCCGCGGACCCATCGGCCATCCGCAGCGCGCCGCGCGTCTCCAGCCAGGCCACCGCGTCGACGAAGGCGTCCCGGTCGGCCTTCCGGGCGGTGTCCATGCCGAGGCCCTCGATCCGCCCGGCCTCGGCGGCGACTGCGTCGGCCAGTTCGCTCAGCGCGATCTGGCGGCCGCAGCGGCCGAGCGCGGACAGGGTGAGGACGAGGTAGGCGTAGCGGCGCCGGTCGAACGGGCGCCGGGCGCGGGTCAGGGCCGGCCTGGTGGCGTCGAGCGTGTCCTGCGCCCGCCGCAGCCGGATCGTCTCGCCGCTGCTGACCAGGGTGTAGCCGAGCACCTCGGCGAGGTCGGCGCGCAACTGCCCGGCCCACTTGCGCACCAGCGGCAGCGCGGCCCGGTCCGGGTAGCTGGCCGTGATCAGCGGATGGCGCAGCACCAGCCGGGCGGCCTGCTGGTACTCGCCGAGCTCCAGCGGGCTCACGGCGGCGGCGACCCTCATGCGGCCGCCTCCCCCACGGCCGCCGCGGGCGGCCGGGCCACCGCGGCCGCCTCACCCGCCGCGGCCGCCTCACCCGCCGCCGCGACGGCGGTCACCTCCAGCCGCAGGCCGTCCAGGTGCAGCCTGCCGCGGACGGTGCGCACCGTCGTCGACCCGGCGGCGGGGCGCAGCGTGATCCGCACCGCGTGTGCCGACCCCGTCGCCACCGGCGCGGCGGCGCCGGAGACCGTCCGGCTGACCGGGACCCGGGCCGCCAGCGCGACGTCCAGCAGGCCGAGCAGCGCCTGGGTCTCCGGCTCGTCCAGCACCCGCCGGTACACGCCGTCGCTTGCCAGCTGCGCAGCGGCCGCGCGCCGCTGCGCGGTGGCCTTGAGCTGCTCGGCGCGCAGCCGCTGCCGCTCCTCCTCGTTGCGCTGGATCCTGCCGGGGCCGTGCAGCGCCTGTCCCCTGCCGGCGCGCACCAGGGTCCGGGACAGCGCGACCGGCTCGGCCTCCCACCACGACAGCCGCCCCGGGATCAGGTCCGGGTCCTCGTGGCCGGCCGAGACGTGCCGGGGGGCGCCGAGGCCGAACACCGCCTGGAACAGGGCGTGCGCGTCGGCGTCGGCGGGCACCGCGGCGAACCACTGCGCGAGGTGGCGCAGCTGGCTCTCCCGGCTGACCCCGCCGCGCCTGGACTCGGTGACCCGGCGCAGCAGCGCGGTGACGTTGGCGATGCCGGTGATGGTGGCGTCCTGCAGCCGCTCGGCCTCGCCGTGCTGACCCGCGGCGAACCACTGCACCAGCCCGGCCCAGCGGTGCCGCCAGTCGGCGACGCGCTCGGCGGGAGTGCGGAACAGCCGCTCGTCCACCTCGGCGGCCAGCGCGGCGACCCGGTCGGCGCCGAGCGCGGCGACCTTCGCGACCGCGTCGGCCAGCAGCGGGGAATACCGGGACAGCTCGGAGTGGAACTCGCGCATGTGGGTGAGCAGCGCGTCCTTGTGCGCGAGGAACACCTCCGGCCGGGTGTCGTTGGTCCTGGCCAGGTCGCCGAGCATCAGGTAGAACCTGGCGGCGCGCTGCGCCATGTCCGCCAGCACCCCGTCCAGCCGGGACAGCTTCCGGTACACCTCGGCGGCGTCGCCGGTCCGCGCGGCCTCGGCCAGCGTGACCAGGTCGGCCAGGATGTCCGGGAAGACCAGCCGGGACAGCTGCGCGTCCTCCAGGCTGGCGCCGAGCACGTCCTCCACCGCGCGGTAGGCGCGGTACCCGGCCTGGGTGAACTGGTACACGTAGTGCCGGTTCCGGTACTCGGCCAGGTTGGCGGCGCGGGTGCCGTCGTAGGAGCGGTCGAGCACCTGCCAGTCGGCCAGCGCGTCCAGCAGCGCCTGCACGTCGCCGACCGCGCCCGCCTCGGCGTGCTCCGCGGCCAGGCGGTCCAGCATCGCCTGCGCGTCGGAGGCGTGCATCAGCACCTGGTAGTTGGCCCGCGCCCGGTCGAAGGCGCGCAGCAGCCACAGGTACTCGTGCCGCTTGTCGGCGGCGGCGAAGTGGAACAGCCGCAGCCGGTCGTCCAGCGTGAACGCGTCGATGCCGAAGGGGCTCCCGGCCTCGTCGGCGCCGTCGGGGCCGGCGGGGCCGGCGGCCTCGGGACTGGCGATCGTCATGGGGTGGATTATTCCGGCGCCCGCCGACATTCCGGGACCGTTCCCGCGCCGAGATGGCCGGCCGGCGCATCGCGGCAGGCCAGCGCGCCGCAGCCCGTCGCGGACGGCCGCGCGCCGGGCGTGTCGCGGCGGCGCCCGGTCACGGCGGCGCCCCGAGGCCTCACCCGGTCGCCTGACGTCGGCACAGGCCGGACAGCGCCTGCAGCACGGTCAGCGCCGCGCCACGGCTGAGGTCCTCGTGGTGCCGCTCGTTGCCCGGCGTGCGCAGGCAGCCGTAGCAGGACGTCTCCAGGCCGCAGTCGCAGCAGCCGACCCGGCGCAGCCCCGCCGCCACCGCCTGGTCCAGGCCGCGGGCGACGCGCAGCACGCTGCCGGCACCGCCCGGGACCGTGTCGAACAGCACCAGGCCGCTGCTGCCGTCGGCGCCGGCGTGCACCACCCCGTCGATGTCGCTGCGGCTGATCTCCAGCCCCTCGGCCGCGCCCTCGAGCAGCGCGTACAGCAGCGCGTGCCACTGGGCGCGGGTGCCGAGTCCCGGCGCGTCCACCTGCAGCCGCAGGATGTCGGTCTCGTAGCTGTGCGCCAGCGAGCGCCAGCGCAGCGGGCCGGTGCACGGCTTGCCGCGCAGCGGGCTGACGTGCGACGCGGGCGCGCGGCCGTGGTTCGGGCCGCCCCAGCCACACCAGTCACAGATCAGGAAGCCGCTGCCGCCGGGCCCCTCCGCCAGCGCCACCAGGCGGCCGCGCGTGCCGGAGTGGCACCAGGCGACCGCGCCGCCCGGTGCCTGCCAGCAGGTCTCGGCGAGCTCCTCGCCGAGAGACACCACGTGGACCGCCCCGTGCCATGACCGCTGCGGCGGGACGTTGCCCGGCTTGCCGGTGCGCGGGTCGGCGACGAAGCCGAACTCGGGGACGCAGTACTCGCGCACCGGCCCGTCGGCGGGCCGGCCGCACGCGGTGCAGGCGGGCTCCAGGTCGTCGCCGCCCTCCCGGTAGTGCTGGCAGCCAGGACACACCGTGTAGCAGCGGGTGATCAGCTCGCGGCCCGGCAGCCGGTAGATGCCGGCGCTGCGCCACAGCACGCCGCCGGCGACCAGTTCCGCGCCGGGCGCGTACTCGCGGATCGCCACCGACAGGTCCCTGGTCAGCTCCAGCCTCGCCCCGACCTGGCTGTCGCAGTGCGCGGTGCGCAACTCCACGGTGTCCACGGGGAAGCCGTACTTGGGCAGGATGTTCCTGTTGGCCAGGAAGCCGATCAGCGGGCGGCGGGTGATCGTGTTGATGCTCCGCTCGAACCGGGCCGCCAGGTCGCTGCGCCGCTGCTCGAAGGCCTCCCTGCGGCGCTCCTCGAAGACGGCGACGTCGTGCGCGAGCTCGGCTCGGACCTGCTCAAGCAGCGCGGCCAGCTCGTCCACCCAGCTGCCGTCCTCCATGCCGAGCCGGCTCCAGGCGGACGCGGGCAGCACGGCCCGCAGCGCGTCCCGGACCTGGGCGGGCACCGGGGTGAGGAACGGGCCGACCAGCTGGCACGGGGCGTGCGCGGCGGCCGGCGACCCGCCGGGGCCGGGAAGGAAGAAGTCCCCGGCGGTCTTCCACTGCCGCCCGGCGTTCTCGTTCGCGTCGCGGAAGAAGGCGGCCAGCGCGACGGAGTGCGCGTGCCTGCGGTCGATGCGCGGGTTTCCCAGCGGCACGTAGGGCGCGCGGACCTGCCCGGTCAGCATCGACTCCGGCTCGGCGTAGCGGGACAGGTCGTGCGAGCGGCGCTGGGCGTAGCTGAGCACCAGCGCCGCGGTGTCGGCGCGGCGGCCGGCCCGGCCCGCCCGCTGGATGTAGCTCGCGGTGGTCGGCGGCATGTTGCGCAGCAGCACCGCGCTCAGCGCGCCGACGTCGACGCCGAGCTCGAACGTGGTGGAGCAGGACAGCACGTTGACCTCGCCGGCCAGGAACCGCTGCTGGATGTCGGAGGCCTCCAGCCCGGTCCACTGGGCGGTGTGCTCCCGTGCCGTCAGCGAGACCGGCGCGGTCTGCCGGTACAGCGCCCGGTAGTGGTCGTCGTCGCCGGGGGCGGCCCCGGCCGGGACGAGCCGGCCCGGGCAGCCCAGCGTCGGGCACACGCCGCGCAGCGAGACGGCGGTGCGGCGGCGGCAGGTGCCGCACAGGTATGGCCCGCCCGGGCCGCCGGCGGCCCCGTCGCCGGCCGGGCCCGGCGCCAGGGTGAGCCAGGAGTGGTCGACCTGGTAGACCTGGCCGACCCTGGGCAGCGCCGCGGAACGCAGCCAGCCGTCCCGGTTCGCGGTCAGCGCCCGCCAGCAGCCGGCCAGCACCTCGCGCGGATCATGCCGCGCCGCGCCGAGCGCGGCCAGCAGCCGCCGCAGGTAGTCCAGGCGCTTGTTGACGCCGCGGGTGGGCAGCCAGCTCAGCACCTTCAGCCTGGCCTCCGCGCCGTCGCCGCGCACGTAGATGGGCCCGCGCCGCGGGTCGAAGATCTCGTCCGCCGGATCGGTCTCCTCGGGCATGGTGAGCGCGCCCGACGTCCGCAGCGACCGGACCAGCTCGGCCAGCAGCAGCCAGCATTCCTCGCCGGTCAGGCCGAACTCCAGCAGCGGCGCGGGCGGGCGCCAGGACGGTTCGGTGTCCAGGCCGACCCGCAGCAGCCCGAGGCCTTCGAGCGACTGCCGCTCGTCGAGGGCCACCAGCTCGCGCATCACCCAGCGGGCCGTCTCCCGGCGGCGGCCCTGGCGGGACTCGCGGCGGGAGAACGCCCCGGCCGCCGCGGCCACGGCGGCGGTCGCCTCGATCAGGTCGCCCACCGTGCAGGACGCGTCGTGCGCGGTGGCACGGGCCAGCCCGTCCAGGATCAGCCGGCGCTGCTGCACCAGGGCGTGGCTGGATTCCAGGTACGGCGCGAAGAACGCGGCCGCCTGCCGGCTGTCGCTGAAGGCGAGCAGCTTGCGGCCGCCGCCGGGCCGGTCAGCGTGCTCGGGGTCGGCCGGCAGCGCCTGGTACAGCGCGGTCGCCAGCACGGCCGCGGAGGCCTCGTTGCCGCTCTCGAACAGCCTGATCATCCCGGCGCCGCGGGCGCCGCAGGCCAGGCAGCCGCGGGGGGCGCCGGAGCGGGCGGGCAGCCGCCGCACCGCCCGCGGGCCCGCGCCGCCGCAGGCGCAGGCCGCAGCGCCGGGGGGGTACAGCCGTCCGCATCCGGCACACAGCAGCGCGGCGGCCGCGTCCGGCGCGAAGGCGCCGGCCTCCTCCAGCGTCTCGTCGTCCTCGTCGGCGACCTGGTCGGCCCCGCCGAGCAGCAGCCAGCTGCGCCGGTCGCCGCGGACCGAGCGGGAGGTGAACCGCTGGCCGCCGCCGTCCCGGTCGACGGTGCCGGCCAGGTACACCGCGCGGCACCGCTTGCAGCAGCCGAACTCGAAGACCGCCCCGCGGCAGTCCGGGCAGATCTCGCGGCGCGCCAGCGCCACGTGCGGCCCGTCCGGGGTCAGGCAGGTGAACGCGCCCTCGGTGGCCCGGGCGAACAGGTGATAGCGGGCCGACAGCACCGGGGTGCCCGCGGCGTAGCGGACCCTCGCGCCCAGCGCGACCAGCGCGCCGAGGCCCGCTTCGGCCAGCGGTCGTGGCGTGCCGGGAAACGCCGCGGCGGCGAGGTCGCCGAACACCCGCGGCGCCTCGGCCAGCAGCGCGCGCACCCGCCCCATCGCCTGCTCGCGGCCGAGGGCCGCCGCCGCGCCCGCGCCGCCGCCGCCGGCCGGCGAGGGCGGCCCGGGCGGCCGGGCCGGCCCGGCCAGCGCGGCCAGCTCGGCCAGCTCGGCCGCCGGATCGGCGGCGGCCGCCAGCCGCAGGTACTCCGCCGCCGGCAGCGCCCCCCAGAGCGGCCCGTCCGGCACGGCCACCCGGGCCGCCCGGACCAGGTCCTGCCGCGAGGGATCGGCGTCATGCCACTCGAAGGGCGCGTCGAACAGCTTGGCGGCGAAGTCCATCACGGCCTGCGGGTGGTCGCCGACCGTGGCGCTGGTCGCGATCGCCTGGAGGCGGCCCCCGGGGTGAGCAGCCGCCCCGGCTCGTTCGGCATGACCGGCCGGGCACCGGCCCACGCGCTCCCGCAGGCGGCGCAGCAGCATCCCCACCTCCTCCGCCTTCGCCCCGTCGTAGACATGGGCCTCGTCGAGCACGACGAACCGCCAGTGCCCGCCGTGCTTGCCCTCGAACAGCTCGATGTCGGCCGGGCGCAGCAGCAGGTACTCCAGCATCGCGTAGTTGGTGAGCAGCAGGTGCGGCGGGCTGTCCCGCATCTCCTGGCGGGACAGCAGCTCGCCGGGCAGCCGGGTCTCCCCCGGGTTGAGCTCCTCGAACAGCGACGCGCCCTCGCTGGCCCGTTCCGGGGTGTCCCCGGTGTAGCGCCCGAACGTGATCTGCGGGAACCCGGCGAGCACCCGGCGCAGCCGCCGCACCTGGTCGTTGGCGAGCGCGTTCATCGGGTACAGCAGCAGCGCGCGCACGCCTGGCCCCAGCGTGCCCGCGGCGTGCTCGGCGACCAGATGCGACAGCACCGGCAGCAGGAAGCACTCGGTCTTCCCCGACCCGGTGCCGGTCGCGACCACGAGGTTGCGGCCCGCGGCGGCCTTGCGGATCGCCTGCTCCTGGTGCAGGTACAGCGGGCGGTCCAGCGGCAGCGCCGGCCCGCCGAGCATGGCGAACGCCGGGTCGAGCACCCCGTCGCCGATCAGGTCGCGCAGGCTGGCGCCGGTCCGGTACGGCGGCGTCGCCTCGAGGATCGGCCCCTTGGTCAGCAGCGGGCTGCCGTCGATGGCCTGCCGCAGCGCCGCGGCCAGCGCGGGCTCGCGCACCGGCAGCAGCGACCGCAGGTAGCGGCGGTAGGTGGCGCCCAGGTGGGCGCTGGTGGCGACCACGTCCACTTTCGGTAGCTTATTGACCGGCGAGCCGAACGGCCGGGCGGTTCCCGGTTACCGGCTCGCGCAGGTCCACGGGTCCGCCGTGCCGCCGGCCGCGCTGATCCGCGCGACCGTGGCCGTGCGCCCGCCGACCGTGACGCGCAGGACAGCGCCGCCGCAGGCGGTCACCGTGTCGGCCATGCGGCGCAGCGGGTACCGGCCCAGGCTGGTCGGCTGGAGCACCTGGACGACCCGGTCGCCGGGGCCGACGACCTCGACCTGCGGCGCGTGCTCGACGCCCGGCAGGTCGAGGGCGAGCGCGCCGCCGCGCCACAGCTCGGCGGCGCGAAGCCGCAGCGGGCCGGCGTGGTGCCAGCGCGTCGGGGTGCCCTTGCTGCCGGGTTCCGGGTCGATCCGGACCCGGACGTGCGGCGGCGTCACGCGCAGCCGCTGCCGGACCTGCCCGGCGACGCAGGTCACCTCGACCGCGGTGACACCGGCCGGGACCGGCGCCGCCTGCGGCGAGACCGTCATCCCCGGCGGGGCGGACAGGACCGCCTCCGCCGGCTCCAGCCCCGCCTCGGTGATCAGCCGGGGCGCGGGAAAGTAGGCGGCGGCCAGCCCCTCCGCCACGGTCAGCGTGCGGCGCATCCCGGGCCCGGCCGCGCCGTCGGCGGCGGTCACGGTGACGGTCAGCTCGCCGAGCACCGGCCGGCTCACCCGCTGCCACAGCCGCCGCGGCCGCCAGCCGTCGCCGGCCGCGGTCAGGCCGGCGAGGACCGCGCCGGCTGCCGCGCTGCGGACCTCGACCCGCCAGCGGTCCGGCCCGGGCGGCAGCAGCACCGCCGGCGGGGCGGCGAACACCGGGCGGCCGGCCGGCCCGGTCACGCCGGGCACCGGCTGGCCGGTGACCAGCCGCGGCCTGGACCGGCCGCGCACCGGGCGCCGCTGGCCGCGCCGGCCGTCCGGCCCGGCCAGCTCCAGCCAGCAGGCCCCGCGCAGGTCGAGCTGGACCAGCCGCCAGCCGCGCCAGGTGAGCGGGAGCCGGCTGGTCACCAGGGCCCGCGGCGGGACGTCGCAGCGGAGGTCGGTGCCGGCCGGGTGCAGCACCCAGACCGGCGCCGCGGGCAGTTCCGCGCCCGCGGGGGCGCCGTCGGCGTCGAAGACCAGCAGCGGGTCGCCGGGATCGGCCACCTCACCGGGCAGGGCCGGGCGGCCGGCCAGCAGCACGCCCCGGCCGAACGGATCCAGGCGCGGCCGCGGGCGCTCGGCTCCCGCTGCGGCCGGCGCGGGGCGCGGGTCCGCGGGCGCCGCCTGGGCGAGGACCGCGTCCCGGGCCGCGGCCGGCCCGGCGGCCGGCGGCGCGATCCCGAGCGCGGCGAGCGCGGCGAGGAACGCCTGGCCCCATTGCTCGCCGGAACGCCGGGTCAGCCGCAGCCCGGCCGCGCGGTGCCACCCGGGCCAGAAGCTGCCGTTGCGGTCGCTGCCGCCGGCGACCCCGGCCAGCGCGACCACCACGCAGGCCGGCCACCTCCGCGCCGTGTCGGCGGGCGTTCGGCCTCGCGTCACCTCGCCGACCGCCCTGGCCGCGGCGGCGAGCAGCTCCGCCTCGACCTGCAGCGCCGCGGCCCGCGCTCCGGCGGCCAGGTCGCGCCGCCAGCCGGGTTCGAGCAGGTCGAGCAGCGCGGCGCCGTCCGGCCCGCTCACCGGCGGCGGGCGGACCGGCCGGGGCCGCCGCCTGACAGGTCGGCGATCAGGGCGTCGGCGACGCTTTCCTCGTACACGGCGCGTCCCGCCGCCGCCATCGCGGTCGCCAGCCCCGGGTCCCACGGCGTCGGCTGCGGCGGCCCGGTCAGCCGGACGTGGTCCGCTCCGGCGCGCAGCCCGGCGCGGTAGTCGGCCGCGCCCATCCGCCACGGCCGTGCCCGGTGACGGCCCATGACCGAGCCGGCGATGGCCAGCCCCGGCCAGTCGAAGTCGCCGTGATAGCGCAGCTGCCCGCCGCCGCGGACCACGGCGTCGGCCAGCTGGTGGAACGCCGTCGAAGGCCGGCCTTCCGTGCACAGCAGCGGCGCCGAGCCCGCGCCCAGCTCCGCGGCGGCGCGGCGCAGCACGGCCGGGTTCTCGCAGACGTGCACCAGCGCGCCGGGTATCTCCGGCGGCAGCGTCATCAGCTGGTGCAAGGTGACCCGGAACGGGACGCCGAGCCGCGCCGCCCCGGCCAGCCACCGTCCGAGCCCGCGGCCGCGCGCGGGCAGGTTCAGCACCAGCACCTGGCTGGCCAGGTCGCTGGTGACCACGTCGCTTGCCTCCCAGACGTCCCTGCGGCCGGCGGCCGTGCCGGGCCGGGCGAGCCCGGCCCGGGCGGCCAGCGCGCGCAGCACCAGCGTGGACAGCGCGGTCCCGTGGTCGAGCGCCTTGGTGTCCCCGGTGATCTCGGCGGCGAGCGCGGGCAGCAGCACCGGCGCGCCCGCGCGCCGGTCCAGGTGCTCCAGCACCCGCACCGCCTGCCCGAGCCGGGCCTGCTCTTCCTGGTTGACCAGCCTGGTCAGGGTGCCGTCCCGGCCGATGTCGGCCAGCCAGTCCCGGTACCAGCCGCAGCGGGCGTGCAGCGGGCTGGCCTGCGCCGCGCGGATGGCCGCGTCCCGCGCCGCGGCGCGCGCGCCGCGCTCGGCGGGCCGGTCGCACAGCGGCCCGCCCAGCCGGGCCAGCAGCTCCGGCAGGCCGACCCCGGTGGCCTCGCGGACCGCGGTGTCCAGGTCGGCGAGGCGGACGGTGATCCTGGCCGCGCCCGCGTCCCGGTACTGGCCGGTCAGGCCGATGATCGCCTTGCGTTCGGCGTCGTCTGGGCGGCTGACGCTGACCGAGCCGCCCAGGTCCCCGCCGGTGCGCTCCAGGGACCGGCGGGCGCCTTCGAGCAGCCGCCGGTACTCCGGTCCCTGGTACGGATTCGGCATCGTGGTCTTCGTCGCGGCGTTCGGCATGCCCTGCCGCGGGCGAGGTCGCAGGGCACGACCAGCATAGTTTCCGTCCAGGCACCTCGCCGGGGTTCCTGGGCCGGCGAACGGCGAAGCGCCGGCCGATCAGCCGCCGGCCAGGACCGGCGTGGCGACCGTCCAGGTGTGCCCGGAATCTGCGGTCTGGCCCATGGCGGGCGGCGGCCCCGCAGGCGGCACGCGGTGCACTACGAGCTTCGCGCCGACGAGGCGGCCGGCGGCCGGGAGGCGGGCCGGAACCGGCGCAGCCGCAGGCTGTTGGAGACCACGAACAGCGAGCTGGCCGCCATCGCGGCGGCCGCGACCAGCGGGTTGAGGAGGCCGAGCGCGGCCAGCGGGATCGCGGCGGCGTTGTAGCCGAACGCCCAGAACAGGTTGCCCTTGATGGTGGCCAGCGTGCGCCGGGACAGCGCGATCGCGTCGGGGACGGCGAGCAGGTCGCCGCGGACCAGGGTCAGGTCGGATGCCTCGATGGCGGCGTCGGCGCCGGTGCCCATGGCCAGGCCCAGGTCGGCCTGGGCCAGGGCGGCGGCGTCGTTGACCCCGTCACCGGCCATCGCCACGACCCGGCCGGCGTGCTGAAGCTGCTTGATCGCATCCACCTTGCCCGCGGGCAGGACTCCGGCGATCACCTCGTCGATGCCGACCGCGGCGGCGACCGCGCGGGCGGCGCGCTCGTTGTCGCCGGTCAGCAGCACCGGCCGCAGGCCCATGCGGCGAAGCCGGGCGACCGCCTCGGCCGAGGTGGGCTTGACCGTGTCGGCGACCGCCAGCAGGCCGCGGACCTGCCCGTCCCAGCCGGCGACCACCACCGTCTGCCCGGACGCTGCTGCCTCCGCGGCACGGGCGGCAAGCTCGGCCGGGACGCGCAGCGCCCACTCGGCCGACAGCCAGCCGGGCCGGCCGACCACGACGGCGCGCCCGTCCACCACACCGGACACGCCCTGCCCCTGGTGGCTGGCGAACCCGGTGACCGCGGGCAGGGCGGTGCCGGACCGTTCCCTGGCGGCCGCCGCGATCGCGGCGGCAACCGGGTGCTCGGAGGCATCCTCCACCGCCCCGGCCAGGCGCAGCACCTCGGCCGGGTCAGCGCCGGGCGCGGCAGCCACGTCCGCGAGGCTCATCGTCCCGGTCGTGACCGTGCCGGTCTTGTCCAGCACGATCGTGTCGATCGCGCGGGTGGACTCCAGCACCTCCGGGCCCTTGATCACGATGCCGAGCTGGGCGCCGCGCCCGGTGCCGACCAGGATGGCGGTCGGGGTGGCCAGGCCCATCGCGCACGGGCAGGCGATGATCAGCACCGCCACCGCGGCGGTGAACGCCGCCCCGGCGCCCCGCCCCACCGCCAGCCACGCGATCAGCGTCACGACCGCCACGGCGATGACGGCCGGCACGAAGACCGCGGAGATCCGGTCCGCCAGCCGCTGCACCGGCGCCTTGCCGGCCTGGGCCTCGGCCACCAGGCGGCCCATCTGGGCCAGCTGGGTGTCCGCGCCGACCCTGGTGGCGCGGACCACCAGCCGCCCGCCCACGTTCACGCACCCGCCGGTCACCGCGTCACCGGGACCCACCTCGGCGGGCACCGGCTCGCCGGTGAGCATCGAGGTGTCCACCGCCGAGCTGCCCGCGACGACGACCCCGTCCGCGGCGATCCTCTCCCCCGGCCGCACCACGAACTGCTCGCCCGCGGCCAGCTCGCCGGCCGGCACCCGCACCTCGGTTCCGCCGCGCAGCACCGCGACGTCCCTGGCGGCCAGCGACAGCAGCGCGCGCAGCGCCGCCCCGGCCCGGCGCTTGGCGCGGGCCTCGAGGTAGCGGCCGAGCAGCACCAGCGCGGTCACCCCGGACGCCACCTCCAGATAGGTAGCACCGGTACCGCCGCCGCCGGCCAGCCAGCTGAAGCTCATCCGCATCCCCGGCTGTCCCGCGGCCCCGAACAACAGCGCGTACAGCGACCACAGGTAGGCGGCCGCGACCCCGACCGAGATCAGCGTGTCCATGGTCGCCGTGCCGTGCCGGGCGCTGGCCAACGCGGCGCGGTAAAACGGCCACGCTCCCCACACCGCCACCGGCGAGGCCAGGGCCAGCGACAGCCACTGCCAGTCCCGGAACTGCAGCGCGGGCACCATGGCCAGCACCACGACCGGGACCGCCAGCACCAGCGACACCAGCAGCCGCCGCCGCAGCCGGCCCGCCTCCCCGGCGTCGTCCGCCGCCGGCTCCGGGCCGGGCTCGTCCCGCTGCGCGGCGGCCAGGGACGCGGTGTAACCGGCCTGCTCCACCGCCGAGATCAGGTCGCCGGTGCTGACCGAGGCCGGGAAGGACACCCGGGCGGTCTCGGTGGCGAAGTTGACGGTGGCGGCGACTCCGTCCAGCTTGTTCAGCGTCCTCTCGATCCTGGCCGCGCAGGACGCGCAGCTCATCCCGCCGATCGCCAGCTCGGCGCTGCGCATCGCGCCGGCCCGGCTCGCACCGGTGACCGCCGTCATCCGCCCGCCATCCCTTCCATGCGTAGCCGAGGCGGGCGGGCATGGTCCGCGGGCGGCCCGCGGCCGCCGGCGAGCCGGCGAGCCGGCGGCTCCCAGGTCATGCCGGCGACCTGGCAGGTGGTCGTGCCATCGGCTGCCTGCCATCGGGGTCACGACCTGACCAGGCGGGCGATCGCATCCGACGCCTCCCGGACCTTCGCGGCGGCCACGTCGCCGCCGTCTGCGACCGCCTGGGTGACGCAGTGGCCCAGGTGGTCTTCCAGCAGGCCCAGCGCCACCGACTGCAGCGCCCTGGTCGCCGCCGACACCTGGGTCAGGATGTCGATGCAGTACTTGTCGTCCTCGACCATCCGCTGCAGCCCGCGGATCTGGCCCTCGATCCGGCGCAGCCGGCCGAGGTAGTCCTCCTTGTTCGGTGCGTACCCGTACACGCCGCCCTCCGCTTCTCCGTCCCGGTCCCGACTCTACCATACCCCGGCATGGTATCCGTCGGCCGGCGGCGGCGGTCATCGCCCGCGGTGCCTGGGGTTGCCCGCGGCAGGGGCCGGGGCGGCAGGCGGGCCGACCGCGGAGCGCGCGGGCGGCCGGAGGCGGCTGAGCCGGCCGGCGTACCAGCGGCAGGCGCGCCGGCCGGCCTCGATGAGCACGCTGACCGCCACCGCGACGCCCAGCGCGAGCAGCAGGCCGATCCATGGCTGGTGCTCGAAGGCCCTGCCGCCGAGCCGGCCGATGAAGAACGCGTAGCTGGCCCAGATGATCCCGGCGACGGCGGTCGCGCCGACGAACCGGCGCCGCGGGAACCCGGTCAGGCCGCAGGTGACGGTGACCGCGATGCGCCCGCCCGGGATGAACCGGCAGGCGATGATGATCCACGTGCCGAACCGGTGCAGCGCCCGTTCCGCCCAGGCACGGCGGGCCGCGCCGCGCCTCCCGGCGAACACCCGCCGGTTCACCGCCGGCCCGAACCGCCTGCCGAGAAGGTACGCGGCGTTGTCGCCGAGGAACGCGCCGAGGGCGGCCAGCGCGACCAGCAGCCCGATCCTGGGGTCGGCGCTGCCGGCGGTCGCCAACCCCAGCGCGATCACCGCCGTCTCGCTCGGCAGCACCGGGATCAGCGCGTCCAGCGCCGGAAGCAGCGCGGCGACGAGGTAAGAGACCGCCGAGCCGATCTGCAGGGCGTATACGCCGGTCACCGGCGCACCGCTCCGCAGCCGCCGGCGTCGCCGGTAGCCTGGTGCCAGGCCGGCGTCACCGTGATCCGCCTCCGCTCGTCGTCCACGGCGTCCAGCACACCAGGTACGGCCGCATGCCGAGCGGAGACGGCGTGGAGATCCGGTGGAGAGCGGGGTCCGGCCGGTCCAGGCCCGCCCGTGATCCGCGCTGGCCGCGGGTACGCGCAGGTCTCAGAGCACGATGTCCAGCGGCTGCTCGATCAGCTCCCTGAGCCGGGTGAGGAAGCCGGCCGCGGTGGCGCCGTCGACGGCCCGGTGGTCGATGGACAGGGTCAGCGTCATGGTGGTGCCGATCGTGACCTGGTCATCGCGGACGAGCGGCTGGCGGACGGCTTCCCCTACCGCGAGGATGGCCGCCTGCGGCGGGTTGATGACGGCGGTGAACTGCCGGATGCCGTACATGCCGAGGTTGCTGATCGTGAAGGTGCCGCCGGCGAGCTCGTCCGGGCTGAGCCTGCGCGCCCGGGCCCGGGCGGCCAGGTCGCGGGCCTCGCGGGCGATCTCGGTCACGGTCTTGCGGTCGGCGTCGCGGATGACCGGGACGATCAGGCCGTCGTCGATGGCGACCGCGACGCCGATGTTGACGTGGCGGTGCCGCAGGATGCGGGTCTCGTCCCACGAGGCGTTGACCTCGGGGTGAGCGGCCAGCGCCGTCGCGCAGGCCCGGATGAGCAGGTCGGTGACGGTGATCTTGACGTCCGCGCCGCGCCGGGCGTTGGCCTGCGCCCGGAACGCGAGCAGCTGGCCGGCGTCGGCCACCCCGGTCAGGTAGAAGTGCGGGGCCTCGCGGGCGCTGGCGGCCAGCCGCTGCGCGGTGAGGCGGCGCACCGTGGTCAGCGGGATCTCCTCGGCGTCGGCCGCCGGGGCGGTGACCGGGGGATGAAGCGGGCCGGGGAGGTAGCCGGGGGCCGGGGCTGCCGGGGCTGCCGGGGCAGCGCCGGGCGCGGGCCGTTGCGGCCCGGTGGCTGCCGCTGGCTGCGGCGCCAGCCGGGGGCCGCCGAGCGCGCGGGCCGCCTGCTCGATGTCGGCGCGGACAATGCGGCCGCCGGGGCCGCTGCCGGAGACGGTGCTCAGGTCGATGCCGCGCTCCCGGGCCAGCTTGCGGGCCAGCGGGGACGCCGGCCGCCGCGCCGCCGGCGCCGGCCCGGCGGGCGGCGCGGGTGCCCGCGGAGGAGTCACCACCGCTCGTTCTGCCTGATCGGGAGCGGGCTGCGGTGACGGCGCGGCAGCTTCGGCGGCACCCTCGCCGATGACGGCGATCGGGGTGCCGATCGGGACCGACGCCCCCTCGGGGACCAGGATGCGGGTGAGCATTCCCTCGTCGTAGGCCTCCATGTCCATGGCGGCCTTGTCGGTCTCGATCACCGCCAGCACGTCGCCCTTGCGGACCTGGTCGCCTTCGTGCTTGACCCACTGGCTCAGGACGCCCTCGGTCATGGTGTCCGACAGCCGGGGCATGAGGACGTCGGGCATCAGGCCCCCCCGAGGCTCTCCCGGACGACCCGGGTGATCGCCGCGGCGTCGGGCAGGGCGGCCAGCTCCAGCGGTTTCGCGTACGGGAGCGGCACCTCGGCGGCGGCGACCCGCCGCACCGGGGCGTCGAGGTAGTCGAACGCGCCCTCGGCTATCGTCGCGGCGAGCTCCGCGCCGGTGCCGTAGCTGAGCCAGTCGTCCTCCACGATCACCGCGCGGCCGGTCTTGCGGACCGAGGCGCAGACCGTCTCCCGGTCCAGCGGGCGGAGGCTGCGCAGGTCGACCACCTCGGCGGAGATCCCGTCGGCCTCCAGCCGCCGCGCGACGTCCAGCGCGATCACCGCCGCCCGCGAGTAGCCGACGACCGTGATGTCGCGGCCGGGCTTGAGCACCGCGGCGCGGCCGATCTCCGCCACGTGCTCCCCGTCGGGCACCTCGCCCCTGGTGTTGTACAGCGCCAGGTTCTCCAGCACCAGCACCGGGTCGTCGTCGCGGATGGCGGCGGCCAGCAGGCCCTTGGCGTCGGCCGGGACGGCCGGGGCGACCACCTTCAGCCCGGGCACGTGGGCGTAGAAGACCTCGAGGTTCTGCGAGTGGGTGGCGGAAAGCTGCTGCCCTCCGCCGCCCGGGGTGCGGATCACCAGCGGCACGCTGACCTGCCCGCCGGACAGCGACCGGAGCTTGGCCGCGTTGTTGACGATCTGGTCGATCGCCAGCAGGCTGAAGTTGATCGTCATGATCTCCACCACCGGCCGCAGCCCCATCATCGCTGCCCCGATCGCCACCCCGGTGAACCCCTCCTCGCAGATCGGGGTGTCCCGGACCCGGCGCGGGCCGAACTCGGCGAGCAGCCCGGCGGTGATCTTGTAGGAGCCCTCGAACACGCCGATCTCCTCGCCGATCAGCAGCACGTCGTCGTCGCGCTGCAGCTCGGCGCGGAGCGTGTCGTGCAGCGCCTGCCGGTAGCTGATCACGGTCATGCCGGCCCTCCGCCGCCGCCGGGGCCGGGCCTGGCGGCCTGGTCCGGTGCCACGGGGTCGCCGGGCAGCCCGCGGTAGCCGCCGGCCACCGGGGTCGCGTACACGTGGTCGAACAGGGTGGCGACGTCGGGCGCGGGGCTGGCCTCGGCGAAGTCCACCGCCGCGGCGACCGCCTTGTCCGCCTCCGCGTCGATCGCGGCGGCGGCTTGTTCGTCGAGGATTCCGCCGGTCACCAGGCGGGCGCGGAAGGCGGGCAGCGGGTCCTCGCGGCGCAGGCGTTCGGCCTCCTCGGCGGTGCGGTACCGGGCCGGGTCCACCACGGAATGACCGCGCAGCCGGTAGCTGACCGTCTCCAGCAGGGTCGGCTGGTGCTGCTCCCGGGCCCGGTCCAGGGCGGCGCGGGCGGCGTCGCGGACGGCGAGCACGTCGTTGCCGTCCACCCGCTGCCCGGGCATCCGGTAGGAGCAGCCGCGCTTCCACAGCTCCGGCTCGGCCGACGCCGCCTCGACCGGGGTGCCCATGCCGAGCTGGTTGTTGACGATCACGTACACGGCCGGCAGCCGCCACAGCGCGGCCAGGTTCAGCGACTCGTGGAACGCGCCGATGTTGGTGGTGGCGTCCCCCAGCAGGCACATCACCGCGGGCGCGTCCGGCCCGGGACCGTTCTTGTAGGCCAGCGCGAACGCCGCGCCGGTCGCCAGCGGGATCTGGCCGCCGACGATCCCGTACCCGCCAAGCAGCCGGTGCTCCGGGTCGAACAGGTGCATCGACCCGCCCCGGCCCCTTGACACCCCGTCGGCCCGGCCGAACAGCTCGGCCATCACCTTTCCCGGATCGGCGCCGCGGGCCAGCGCGTACCCGTGCTCCCGGTAGGTGGCGAACAGGTAGTCCTCGGCGCGCAGGGCGGCGGTGAGGCCGACCACGGTGGCTTCCTCGCCGAGGTTGAGGTGGCAGTAGCCGCCGATCCTGGCCCGGGTGTACATCTCGGCCGCGCGCAGCTCGAAGGCGCGGATCAGCGCCATCTGCCGGTAGTACTCCCGCAGCAGCGCGGGGTCCTCGGCTGTCTCCATGTCCTCCATGTCCGACTCAATCTCCGGGGTAGGCGTCCTGCAGGGTGAACCGGTCAGAGCCGGCGTGGCACCGTGGGCACCGGGACGGCGGGTGCTGGCCGCGAGCGGCCTCGCCGCAGACCTGGCACACCCACTCGGTTGTCAGCAGCGCCACCACGTCGCCGCGGCTGACGATCCCGGCCAGCCGCTGCCCGCTGGTGACCGGCACCCGCCGGATGCGCCGCTCGACCAGCAGGTGCCGGACGTCGTCCACGTCGGTGTCCTCGGTGACCGTGATCACCGAGGGCGTCATCACATCGGCCGCGCTGTGGCCCTCGCGGGCAAGCAGGTCGTACTCGCTGACCAGTCCGATGACCGCGCCCTCGGCGTCCACGACGGGCACGCCGCTGATCCGGTTGTCCCGCAGCAGGCTCGCGATGACCGGGACCGGGGTGTCCGGGGCGACGGTGACCACCCGGGTGGTCATGATCTCCTTGACCTTCACGGCCGGACCTGGCTCAGGCCGGGCGCCGGCAGGCCGAGCACGGCGAACGACTCGCGGATCATCCGGCAGGTGAACCTCCACTCGTTGTCGTACCAGCTCATGACCCTGACCAGGGTCCCGCCCGCCACCCCGGTCATCGCCGCGTCCGCCACCGAGGCGCGCGGGTCGCCGATGATGTCGGCCGGGACGACCGGGTCCTCGGCGACCCCGAGGATACCGCGGTAGCGGCCGCTGGCCGCCTCGTCCCGGAACGCGTCGTTCTCATCGGCGTCACCTCTCAGTCCGCAGCGCCTCACCTCGCCCATCGTCTCGCCGCATCCTTGCAAGGAACCTGCAGGCTCCCGGGGAGACCATGGGCACACGTCACGGAGGCACGGCCTGCGGGTGTCCGGAAAGGACGGCGATGGCAACCCAGCGCGAAGCCAGCGAGCCGGCCGCGGCCGCTACCGCGACGAGGCTGCTGCGGGTGTGGCGCGGCGACGGGGCCGGCAGGCTGGTCGATTACACCGTCGCCGTGCACGAGGGCGAGGTGGTGCTGGACGTGCTGCACCGGCTGCAGGCGGCTCAGGCGCCGGACCTGGCGATCCGGTGGAACTGCAAGGCCGGCAAGTGCGGGTCGTGCAGCGCCGAGATCAACGGCCTGCCGAAGCTGATGTGCATGACCCGGCTGTCGTCGCTGCCCGCGGGCGCGATCACGATCACCCCGCTGCGCACCTTCCCGGTGATCCGCGACCTGGTTACCGACGTGTCGTTCAACTACGACTGGGCACTGCAGGTGCCGTCGTTCGCCCCGCCGGAGGACCTGCAGCCGGGTGACTACCGGATGGCCCAGGCCGACGTCGACCGCAGCCAGGAGTTCCGCAAGTGCATCGAGTGCTGGCTGTGCCAGGACGTCTGCCACGTGATCCGGGACCACGAGGAGAACATGCCCGTCTACGCCGGACCGCGCTATTTCATCCGGCACGCCGAGCTGGACATGCACCCGCTGGATACCAGGGACCGGCGCGCGGTGCTGCGCGAGCGGCAGGGGCTGGGCCTGTGCAACATCACCAAGTGCTGCACCGAGGTCTGCCCGGCCGGGATCAAGATCACCGACAATGGGATCATCCCGATGAAGGAGCGGTCCGCCGATCAGCGGTATGACCCGCTGGGCCTGCTGCGGCGCTCGTGGCGCCGCCGGGAGGACGGGAAGCCAAAACCATGAGACCGAACGAGTCTCCCCGGCCGGCCGCCACGCCCGGCCGGGGGTGACGGGACCCGGGAAGGAGGACATGGCGATGCGGGTCGACTACCGCAAGGTGTTCCCCGACGGGCTTCGGGCGATGGCCGAGCTGGAGCGCGCCGTGCGCTCGGCCACCCTGGAGCCGGCACTGCTGGAGCTGGTGCGGGTCCGCGCCTCGCAGATCAACGGCTGCACCTATTGCCTGGCCATGCACAACCGGGATGCCCGCGCCCGCGGCGAGCATCAGACCCGGCTGGACACGGTCGCGGCCTGGCGGGAGGCGCGGTACTACACCGCCAGGGAGCGGGCCGCGCTGGCCTGGTGCGAGGCGCTGACCGAGCTGCCCCGCACCGGGGCGCCCGACGATGTGTACGCCGCGGTCGAGGCGGAGTTCTCCGCGGAGGAGATCGCCGCGCTGACGTTCGCGATCGTGGCGATCAACGGCTGGAACCGGCTCGCGGTCGGCCTGCGTTCGGACGTGCTGAGCCTGGACGGCCTGGACCTGCCCGACGGTGCCGGCCGGCCCGGGAGCGCCTGATGCCGGCGGACAGCTTCGGCGCCACCGGCACGCTGGCCGTCGGCGGCGAGAGCTACCGGATCTTCCGGCTGGACGCGGTCGGGGGGGCGGCGCGGCTGCCGTTCAGCCTGAAGGTGCTGCTGGAGAACCTGCTGCGCAACGAGGACGGGCACCTGGTCACCGCGGCGCAGATCGAGGCGCTGGCCCGGTGGGACCCGGCGGCCGAGCCGTCGGCGGAGATCGCCTTCACCCCGGCCCGGGTGCTGCTGCAGGACTTCACCGGAGTGCCGTGCCTGGTGGACCTGGCCGCGATGCGGGAGGCGATGGCCGCGCTCGGCGGCGACCCGGCACGGGTGAACCCGCTGCGCCCGGCCGAGCTGATCATCGACCACTCGGTGATCGCCGACTTCTTCGGCCGCCCGGACGCGCTGGCCCGCAACATCGAACTGGAGTACCGGCGCAACTTTGAGCGGTACGCGTTCCTGCGCTGGGGGCAGCAGGCGTTCGCCGGGCTGCGGGTGGTGCCGCCGGGCACCGGGATCTGCCACCAGGTCAACATCGAGCACCTGGCCCAGGTGGTGTTCGCCGAGGACGGTGCCGCGTTCTGCGACACCCTGGTCGGCACCGACTCGCATACCCCGATGGTCAACGGGCTGGGCGTGCTCGGCTGGGGGGTGGGCGGCATCGAGGCCGAGGCGGCGATGCTGGGCCAGCCGGTCAGCATGCTGATCCCGAAGGTGATCGGGGTCCGGCTGTCCGGGGCGCTGCCCGAGGGCGCCACCGCCACCGACCTGGTGCTGACGATCGCCGAGCTGCTGCGGTCGGTCGGAGTGGTCGGCACGTTCGTCGAGTTCTTCGGGCCGGGCGTGGCCGCGGTGCCGGTGGCGAACCGGGCCACGATCGGGAACATGAGCCCGGAGTACGGCTGCACCAGCGCGATCTTCCCCATCGACGCGATGACCCTGGCCTACCTGCGGCTGACCGGCCGCCCGGAGGCGCAGGTGGCGCTGGTGGAGGCGTACGCCAGGGAGCAGGGGCTGTGGCACGACCCAGACCATGCGCCGGACTATTCGCAGGTCCTGGACCTGGATCTGTCCGCCGTGACCCCGTCGATCGCCGGGCCGAAACGGCCGCAGGACCGGATCCCGCTGGCCCGGGCACCGCAGGCGTTCCGCTCGGTGCTCGGCCGGTACGCCCCGGACGAGCCGGACCCGGCCGGGCTGGACGAGGCCGGCGCGGAGTCCTTCCCCGCCTCCGACCCGGTCGCGGTCACCGGCAACCGGGACGGCGACAAGCCGGCCGGCGTCGCCGCGGCCCCCGCCCCGGCCGGCGTCGCCGCGGCCCCCGCCGCGGCCGCCAGGCCGCGGCGGCCGGTCCGCGTGGAACTGGACGGCCGGGACGTGGAACTCGACCACGGCGCGGTGGTGATCGCCGCGATCACCTCCTGCACCAACACCTCCAACCCGGAGGTGATGATCGCCGCCGCGCTGCTGGCGAAGAAGGCCGCCCAGCGCGGCCTGGCCCCGAAGCCGTGGGTGAAGACCTCGCTGGCGCCCGGCTCCCGGGTGGTAATGGACTACTACGAGCGGGCCGGGCTGACCCCCTGGCTGGACAAGCTCGGCTTCAACCTGGTCGGCTACGGCTGCACCACCTGCATCGGCAACTCCGGCCCGCTGATCCCCGCGGTCTCCGCCGCCATCGCCGAGGGCGACCTGGCCGTCTGCTCGGTGCTGTCCGGCAACCGCAACTTCGAGGGCCGCATCCACCCGGAAACCAAGCTGAACTACCTGGCCTCCCCGCCGCTGGTGGTCGCCTACGCGCTGGCCGGCACCATGGACACCGACCTGACCGCCGACCCGTTGGGCACCGGCAGCGACGGCCGTCCGGTCTTCCTGCGCGACATCTGGCCGTCACAGGCCGAGATCGGCGAGGTCATCGCGGGCTGCCTGCGCCCGGAGATGTACACCCACCAGTACGCCGAGGTGTTCGCCGGTGACGACCGGTGGCGGTCGCTGCCGGTCCCGGCCGGCGACATGTTCGCCTGGGACCCGGCCTCCACCTACGTGCGGCGGCCGCCGTTCTTCGACGGGCTGGCGGCGGAACCTCCCCCGCTGGCCGACATCGACGGCGCCCGCGTGCTCGCCCTGCTCGGCGACTCGGTCACCACCGACCACATCTCCCCGGCCGGGGCCATCAAGGCCGACTCCCCCGCGGGCCGGTACCTGACCGAGCACGGGATCGGGCCGCGGGACTTCAACTCCTACGGGTCGCGGCGCGGCAATCACGAGGTGATGATCCGCGGCACCTTCGCCAACATCCGGCTGCGCAACAAGCTCGCCCCCGGCACCGAGGGCGGCTACACCCGCCACCTGCCGGACGGCGAGCAGATGACCATCTTCGACGCTGCGCAGCGGTACGCCGCCGACGGCGTGCCCCTGCTGGTCATCGCCGGGCGCGAGTACGGGTCCGGGTCGTCCCGGGACTGGGCGGCCAAGGGCACCGCCCTGCTCGGCGTCCGGGCGATCCTCGCCGTCTCGTTCGAGCGGATCCACCGCTCCAACCTGATCGGGATGGGCGTGCTCCCGCTGCAGTTCGCCGACGGCCAGGACGCCGGATCACTCGGCCTGACCGGGGAAGAGACCTACTCCGTCCGCGGCCTGGCCGGGGCCGATGAGATGCCGCGCACGGTCACCGTAACCGCCGCCGGCCCCGGCGGGGTCCGCGAGCTCACCGCGGCCGTCCGCATCGACACCCCCGCCGAGGCCGCCTACTACCGGCACGGCGGCATACTCTCCTATGTCCTGCGCGGTCTCGCCGCCGCCGGGCGGGGCTCAGCGGGCTTACGCAGCGCGCGGCGAGGCGGCCGGGGTCAGGAACTGCCGCCCGGCCGCGGCGGCGGACGGCCGGCGATGGCTCACCCGGCGCCGGATCCCGGCCCGCGGCGCTTGCGGCGCGGGGCCGCGGGCACGGGCTTGCCGGCCAGGGCGCGATCTCGCGGGATGGTCACGAGCGCGCCGGATGCCTTACGAACCCTGAACGAACCGGCGTCGGCCTCCTCCAGGACTCCCAGGACGTCGGCGATCTCCTCGCCGCCGTCCGCGGCCGGACGGCGCCAGCGGATCACAACCCGGCGTCCCGCGTCACCGGCGGCCAGCCGGACCTCCAGCACGTAGCGCATCGCCTCACCGCCTGGCAGCAAACCGGGTGACCTGGTTCCGTCACCTCGCTAGTTTTACACTAATAGCGTAGGATAAAAGCCTGGAAGGCCTGGCGGGCCGGGCCGAAGGCATGACGACCGGCCGTTCCTTCCAGGACGAAAGTCCCTGACTCCCGCTGCGCGGGATCGGGGATGCTCGACCGGGACGCGGGCCATCAGGAGCCAGGCCCGGCCCGGGAGCGATGGTGTCCGCCTATGAATACGCGAGCATGGCAAGCTGACCGGCAGGCGGGGGAGCCTGCGAGTTCGCCGCCTGCTGCGGCGGATCACGCTCCCCGCGCCGAGGACCCCTGGTGCTGCTGCCGCCCAGGAACCTCCCCCTACCCTGAGGACCTGGCCGCCGCGGGCGCGCGGCCGGCAGGATCGCAGTAACAAGAAGGCGGACATGGAGATCGAGTCACTGGCGGCGGCTCTGGAACGAGAGCACCGCGAGATCGACGAGGGCATCGCGGCGTTCGCCGCCGCACCTGACGACCGGCAGCCACTGGCCCGCGCGATCGGCGCGCTGCGGCGGCACATCTACCTGGAGGAGGAATTGCTGTTCCCGCTGCTGCGCGAGGCCGAGCCGGGGCTGGCGGCCGCGGTGTTCGTCATGCTGCGCGAGCACGCGCAGATATGGGGCACGCTGGAGGCGCTGGAACGCGTGGCGGACGCCTGCTCCGGCCCCGGGCCCGCGATCCGCAAGCGGCTGAGCGTCCAGCTTCTGCACCACAACCTGAAAGAAGAGAAGATCGTCTACCCGCGAGCCGACAACATGCTGCCCGCCGCGGCGGCCGGCCTGCTGCGGGCGTTCCTCGACTCCGGGCAACTGCCCGGCGGATGGGTGTGCACGCTGAGGGCGCGGCCCGTGTCGCAAAGTCCTGGGCGTGCTGGCCGTTAGCTGGGACACGGTCCGGCTGTTCCTGCACGTCCTCGCCGCGACCGTCTGGGTGGGCGGGCAGCTCACGCTGGCCGCGCTGGTCCCGGTGCTGCGCCGCCTCGGCGCCGAGATCCCGCGGGCGGCCGCCCGCCGGTTCAACCAGGTCGCCTGGCCCGCGTTCGGGGTGCTGATCCTCACCGGGATCTGGAACATGGTCGCCGTCCGCTCGCAGATCACCGGAAGCTACCAGACCACGCTGGTGGTGAAGCTCGTCGTGGTGGCGATCTCCGGGGTCACCGCCGCGTTGCACGCCCGTGCCCGCAGCAGCGCCGGGCTGGCGGTGTTCGGCGCGCTGACCGGCGTCAGCGCCCTGGCGGCGCTGTTCCTCGGCATCCTGCTGGCCGGGTGACGGCCGCGGTCCCCCGGCGAGCGTGCCTAGGACCGCTCTTCGGCGAGCGCGTGCAGCGCCACGGTGGAATGGGCGAAGGCGCCGCCTGCGCGCATCTCGGCGGCGACCCAGATGGCCTCCATGATCTCCTGGTCGGTGGCGCCGGCCCGATGCGCGAGCTTGCTGTGGCCCCTGATGCAGTAAGGACACTGCGTGGTGTGCGCGACCGCGACGGCGATCAGCTGCTTGGTCTTCTCGGGCAGGGCACCGTCGGCGAAGACCTGCCGGCTGAACGCGTCGAATGCCCTGTGGATCTCCGGGGCAAGCTCGCGGCGGCGCTTGCCGATCTCGCGGGTGGCGGGAGGATAGATATCGCTGTTCGTGACCGTCATGACTGGCTCCTCGTCTGCTGCGGTCGCACTGCTTTGGCCGTGCGCTCCGGGGCTCGCGGTTCTCACGTGTCCAGCTTGCTCCTGCGGCGTTGCAGATTACCGTTCATCGGCCGGGAGGAAGAATGCACGGCGATCCTCTCGGCCGCCGCCGGCCGCGGGCCCCGCCTGGCTGGCCATCCCGGAAACCGGGACGGTCAGCGCGACCCGCGGGCAGGAACTCGCGGAGCGCTCGTGCTTGGCCCCCCCGGAAGCCTCAAGCCGCGGTGCTGGCCCGCCCCAGCCCTCCGTTCGGTACCCGCTGCAAGGAAGCTGCAAGTTCAGGCTGGTAACGTTTAGCGAATGGCGACCTCGCGGACCTGGATTGCGCGCTGGCCGGTCTACCGGCAGCTCACCGGCGGAGATGACCTGGGCCGCGGCGCGGCGGCCCGCTCGCCGCGCACGGACCGGCTGGTCTCCCGGACACGGACGGCCGACAAGGTGGTGCAGTCGGTCTGCCCGTACTGCGCCGTGGGGTGCGGGCAGCTGGTCTTCGTCAAGGACGGCCGGGTCACCCAGATCGAGGGTGATCCGGACTCGCCGGTTAGCCGCGGCCGCCTGTGCCCGAAGGGCGCGGCGAGCAAGCAGCTGGTGACCTCCCCGTCACGGCAGACGCAGGTGCTGTACCGCCGGCCCTACTCGGCCGGCTGGGAGCGCCTGGACCTGGACCGGGCGATGGACATGATCGCCGACCGGGTGATCGAGACCCGGAGGGCCACCTGGCAGGAAGCGGACGCCGACGGGCACCCGCTGCGGCGCACGCTGGGCATCGCGAGCCTCGGAGGAGCGACCCTCGACAACGAGGAGAACTACCTCATGAAGAAGCTCTACACCGCCCTGGGCGCCATCCAGATCGAGAACCAGGCCCGCATATGACACTCGGCCACCGTTCCCGGTCTGGGAACCAGCTTCGGCCGCGGCGGGGCCACCACCTTCCCCGGTGACCTGGTCAACTCCGACTGCATCGTCATCATGGGCTCGAACATGGCCGAAAACCACCCGGTGGCCTTCCAGTGGGTGGTGCAGGCCAAGTTGCGCGGCGCGACGGTCATCCACGTCGACCCCCGGTTCACCCGGACGTCGGCGCTGGCCCGGCGGCATGTCCCGATCCGGGCCGGCAGCGACATCGTCTTCCTCGGCGCGCTGGTCAACCACGTGCTGTCCGGGGAGCACTACTTCAAGGACTACATCATCCCGTACACCAACGCGTCAGCGCTGGTGTCGGAGGACTTCCGCGACACCGAGGACCTCGGCGGGCTGTTCTCCGGCTGGGACGAGCGGTCCGGCCGCTATGACCCGGCGAGCTGGCAGCTGACCGGCGAGCGCGACGAGACGCTGCAGCACCCGCGCTGCGTGCTGCAGGTGCTCAAGAGGCACTTCGCCCGGTACACGCCCGATCTCGTCGAACAGGCGTGCGGGGTGCCGCGGGAGTCGTTCGCCGCGGTCGCTGACGCGGTGACCCGCAACTCCGGCCGGGACCGCACGACCGCGTTCGTGTACTCCGTCGGCTGGACACAGCACACCGCCGGGGTGCAGAACATCCGCACCGCCGCGATCCTGCAGGCGCTGCTCGGCAACATGGGCCGCCCCGGCGGCGGGATCATGGCGCTGCGCGGTCACGCCTCCATCCAGGGATCAACCGACGTGCCGACCCTGTTCGACCTGCTGCCGGGCTATCTGCCGATGCCGCGCGCCGGGCAGGACGACTTCGACGCCTACGTCAGCGCCGGCCAGCAGCCGGCCGGGTTCTGGGGGCCGTTCCGCTCCTATGCGGTGAGCCTGCTCAGGGCGTGGTTCGGCGATGCCGCGACCGCGGACAACGAGTGGTGCTTCGGGTACCTGCCGCGGCTGACCGGTGACCATGGCACCTACCAGACGGTGGGCGCCCAGATCGACGGGGCCTGCAAGGGCTACTTCCTTGTCGGGGAGAACCCGGCGGTCGGCTCGGCCAACGCCAAGATGCAGCGGCTGGGCCTGGCGCACCTGGACTGGCTGGTCGTGCGCGACCTGCAGCTGATCGAGAGCGCGACGTTCTGGCGGGACGCGCCGGAGATCGAGACCGGCGAGCTGCGCACCACCGAGATCCCGACCGAGGTATTCTTCCTGCCCGCCGCCGCGCACACCGAAAAGGACGGCACGTTCACCAACACCCAGCGGATGCTGCAGTGGCACCACCAGGCCGTGGAGCCGCCCGGGGATGCCCGCAGCGACCTGTGGTTCTACTACCATCTCGGGCGGCGGATCCGGGAGAAGCTGGCGGGCTCGGCCGATCCCCGCGACCGGCCGGTCCTCGACCTGGCCTGGGATTATCCCGTGGAGGGGAGGCTGGCCGAGCCGTCGGCGGAGGCAGTGCTGCGGGAGATCAACGGGACCGGCCCCGACGGGCGCGCCCTGTCCTCCTACACCGAGCTGCGCGATGACGGGTCGACCCGCTGCGGGGTGTGGATCTACTGCGGCTGCTACGCCGGCGAGGTCAACCAGACCGCGCGCCGCAAGCCCTGGCGGGAACAGAGCTGGGTGGCGCCGGAGTGGGGCTGGGCATGGCCGTCCAACCGGCGCATCCTGTACAACCGCGCCTCCGCCGACCCGCAGGGCCGGCCGTGGAGCCAGCGCAAGGCCTACGTGTGGTGGGACGAGGAGCGGGGCGAATGGACCGGGCACGACAACCCGGACGTGGAGAGGACCAAGCCGCCGTCCTACCGGCCTGGCAGGGGAGCGGCCGGCCCGGCCGCGCTGGCCGGGACCGACGCGTTCATCATGCAGCGCGACGGCAAGGCGGCGCTGTTCGTCCCGTCCGGGCTGGCCGACGGCCCGCTGCCGGCGCACTACGAACCGAACGAGTCGCCGTTTCACAACGAGCTCTATGACCAGCAGGCCGATCCGGCCCGGCGCCGCTACGAGCGCCGGGAGAATCCGTACAACCCGCCGGAATCCGAGGTCTTCCCCTATGTCTTCACGACCTACCGGCTGACCGAGCACCACACCGCCGGCGGGATGAGCCGGACGCTGCCGTACCTGGCCGAGCTGCAGCCGGAGTTCTTCTGCGAGGTGTCGCCGGAGCTGGCCCGCGAGCGGGGCCTTGAGCACATGGGCTGGGCGACGATCGTCACCGCCCGCACCGCGATCGAGGCCCGGGTGATGGTGACCGAGCGCATCACCCCGCTGACCGTGGCGGGCCGCACCGTGCACCAGGTCGGCCTGCCGTACCACTGGGGCTCGCGGGGCATCACGACTGGCGACCCGGCCAACGACCTGCTCGCGATGGTCCTCGACCCGAACGTCTTCATCCAGGAGTCCAAGGTCGCGACCTGCGACATCCGGCCGGGGCGCCGCCCCCGCGGGCCGGCGCTGCTGGACCTGGTGGCAGCGTACCGGCGGCGAGCCGGGATCGGCCAGGAGGCGAGCACTGATGGCTGAACACGCGGGACTGGCCAGCCGGCTGTCCGGGCCGCTCGGCGAGGTGGCGGGCGACGCCGGCTACGCCGAGCCGCCGCCGCGGATGGGCTTCTTCACCGACACCTCGGTCTGCATCGGCTGCAAGGCCTGCGAGGTGGCGTGCAAGGAATGGAACCTGCTCCCCGAGGACGGCATCAACCTGCTCGGCACCTCCTACGACAACACCGGCGCGCTGGGCGCCAGCACCTGGCGGCACGTGAAGTTCATCGAACAGCCCGCGGCCGCCAGCAGGCCAGCCGGAGACGGCGAACTGCGCTGGCTGATGGCCTCCGATGTGTGCAAGCACTGCACGCACGCGGCCTGCCTGGACGTCTGCCCGACCGGCGCGCTCATCCGCACCGAGTACGGCACCGTCATCGTCCAGGACGACGTGTGCAACGGCTGCGGCTACTGCGTCCCGGCCTGCCCGTACGGCGTGATCGAGAAGCGCCCGGACGACGGGCGGGCGTTCAAGTGCACGCTGTGCTATGACCGGACCACGGCCGGGCTGATGCCGGCCTGCGCGACCGCGTGCCCGACCGAGTCGATCCAGTACGGCCCGCTCGACGAACTACGGGAACGAGCGGCGTCCCGGGTCACGCAGCTGCGCTCCCAGGGCGAGACCACGGCACAGCTGTACGGCGACCGGCCCGACGACGGCGTCGGCGGCACCGGCGCGTTCTTCCTGCTGCTGGACCAGCCAGAGGTCTACGGCCTGCCACCGGACCCGGTGGTGACCACCCGGGACCTGCCGAGGATGTGGGGATATGCCGCCGCCGCCGCGGCCACCGTGCTGGCCTGCGTGCTCGGGTCCTTCACCGGGAGGCGGCGGTGAGCCCGCCCAGCGGGCCGCCGGCGCACGCCGACGGCTCCGGCTCCTACTACGGGCGGCCCGTCCTCAAGGAACCTGCCTGGAGAACCCCGGACGTCCCCATCTACCTGTTCCTCGGCGGGCTGTCGGGGGCATCGTCGGTGCTGGCGGCGGCCGCCGACCTGACCGGGCGGCCCCGTCTGGCGCGGGTCAGCCGGGTCACCGCCGCCGCGGGAGTGCTGGGCAGCCTCGCCGCGCTGATCCACGACCTCGGCCGGCCGGCCCGGTTCCTGAACATGCTCCGCGTCTTCAAGCCCACCTCACCGCTTTCCATGGGCTCGTGGACGATCGCCTCGTACGGCCCGCTGGCCGGCGCGGCCGCGGCCGCCGACCTCGCCGGCGTGGCGACCGCGGCCGGGCGGGCGGCCGGGATCGGCGCCGCGGCCCTCGGCCCGGCCATGGCAACCTACACCGCGGTGCTCATCGCCGACACCGCGATCCCGGCCTGGCACGACGCGCACCCCGAACTCCCCTTCGCCTTCGGCGGCGGCGCGATGGCCTCAGCCGCCGGGGTCGCCCTGGCGGGTGCCCCGCTGGCCGAAACCACTCCGGCGGCGCGGATCGCGCTGGCCGGCGCGGGAATGGAGATCGCCGCGACCGAGATCATGACGCGGCGCCTGGGCCTGGTCGCGGAGCCCTATGCGCAGGGTAAGGCCGGGAAGCTGATGCTCGCGGCGCGGACGCTCACCGCGGCCGGCATGGTGGGAGCCGCGCTCGGCCGCCGGTCACGGATCGCGTCCGCGGCCGCCGGCGCCTGCCTGGTGGCCGGTTCCGCCGCGCTGCGGTTCGCCGTCTTCGACGCCGGAGTCCAGTCGGCCCGCGACCCCAGGTACACGATCGTGCCGCAGCGCGAACGGCTCGGCAGGAGCGCCGCCCAAGCGGCGGACACGATGCCAGCCCCGCCGCCGGCACAGGCGGGATGAGCCCGGTAGGCACCGTGGCCGGCGGCCTGGCCGCGCCGGGCGTGCCGCCGGGGGCACAGTTTTCCGCCGGCGCGCTCGCCGCCGAGTCCGGCTGAGCCGTCCCGTGCCTTGTGCCGGGCTACTCGGTGAGCCGGGCGGCGGCGCGCAGGGTCCGCTCCGCGTCGGCGCCGATGCGGCCGACGATGTCTGCCGCCGGCTCCAGCGACGAGATGAGGTCGAGCCCCTCGCCGGCCCAGACCGGGGCCGTGTCGGGGTCGCCGTCGCGGATCGCGGCGCGGAGCCTGTCCCGCTCGGCGCGGTCGGCGCGCAGGTCGTCCTCCCGGCCGTCCCAGCGCCGGGTGAACGCGTTGCGCACCGCCCGCCCGGTGTAGGCGGCCGGCCAGTCCAGCCCGCGGGCGGCGTCGAACACCCGGGTGCGGCAGGTGTCCCCGCCGGCCGCCTCCGCCAGCCGCCGCTTGACCCGTGGATGGCCGAGCGCCTCCGGCGAGGCGTAGAACCGGGTCCCCAGCAGCGCCCCGGCCGCGCCGAGCATGAGCGCCGCAGCCAGGCCGCGCCCGTCGGCGATGCCGCCGGCGGCAAGCACCGGGACCGGCGCCACCGCGTCGGCGACCGCCGGCACCAGCGGCAGCGTCGACCGGCTCCCCCCGTGCCCGCCGGCCTCGGTTCCCTGGGCGACGATCACGTCGGCTCCCGCCGCGACCGCCTGACGGGCCGGCCCGACATCGTGGACCTGGCAGATCAGCCGGGCGCCGGCGGCCTTGACCGCCGCCGCATACGGCGCCGGGTCGCCGAAGGCCAGCATCACGGCCGCGGGCCGGCTGGCCAGTGCCAGCTCCAGGATCTCCGCGCGCAGGCTCCACGCGATCAGGCCCACCCCCCACGGCCCGCGTGCCTCCGCCGCGACGATCCCAAGCTGCTCCTCCAGCCACGACCGGTCGCCGTAGCCGCCGCCGACCAGACCGAGACCGCCGGCCGCCGACACGGCCGCAGCCAGCCGCCCGCCCGCCACCGAGGCCATAGGCCCGAGAGCGACCGGGCAGGCCAGCCCGAACAGCTCGGTGAACGGAGTCCGTATCGTCATGCCACTTCTCTAGCACAGCCGACTGCCGCCGCCCGCCCGGGCAGGCGGCGGCAGCCGGGACGACTGCCGCAGCGGCACGACCCGGCCGGGCAAGCGGTGGCGGCACAGCTGCCGCCGTTCGTCCTCGGTACGCCCGCCCCAGATCCCGTAAGCCTGCCCGGTGGCCAGCGCGAACCGCAGGCATGGCGCCCGCACCGGGCACCGGGCGCAGATCTTCTTCGCCTCGGCGATCTGCGTCAGCGCCGGGCCGGTCGAGCCGATCGGGAAGAAAAGTTCCGGGTCCTCGCCGCGGCAGGCCGCCTGGCGGCGCCAGTTACCCGCATCCCGGCCCGGCGGACCGCCCGCTCTCGGGCGGGGACCATGGGCCGCGTCCGGGTTCGCCGTTTCGCTCACGTCGTTTCCCGACCATCCGTCATCCATTAGCCCGCCAGGGCGGGCAGGCACCCGGTCCAGCCGACGCTCGCGGGCCGCCCGGGGAAACCTCGGTGCCGGGATGCTAGCGACCGGAGCTTGTCGTTTTCTTGCAGCGCGGAACAAACCTGACCGGCGAGGCTGAAAGAAAACAGCAAGCCGCGAACGCTAGCGTCGCTTCCCGGGAAATCTGCTAGCACAGGGCACGAGGTAGCGCCGTGGATGACGAGGCCACGCTCGCTGGCCGACCGCTTGACCGCCTGCCGATCGCGTTTCCGGCGTCCGGCGCTGTCGGCGTGCGGGCTCTGCCGTCGCCGCCGGGAAGCCTGGCGCCGTGACGTCGCTGCCGGCGGTGGGCGCCGAGCGCGCGGCGTGGCTGCTGCTGGCGCTGCCGGCGGCGGGGGCGGTGGTGCTGCTGCTGGGCGGGCGGCGCACCGACCGGTGGGGGCACGTCCTGGGCGTGGCGATGCCGGCAGCCGCGAGCTGTCCCGCCACGGGCTGCTCGAGTTCGTCAACGTTCACGCCATCGTGGTCAGCCCGCCGGAGGGGCCGCACCAGGACCGGGCCGACGTCAGCGAGTGAGGAAGCCGCCAGCGACCAAG
>Ga0209061_1000968_pt1 | contig 55225 bp, 51 predicted proteins | sample Coa_R1_10_FD_187157 | JGI IMG/M metagenome (GOLD analysis project Ga0209061, IMG submission 187157) | Surface soil microbial communities from Centralia Pennsylvania, which are recovering from an underground coalmine fire - Coalmine... | ecosystem: Environmental > Terrestrial > Soil >... | reverse complement strand
CTTTCGTAATCCGACCATTCGCCTTTTGCTACCATGAGGCTTGAGTGCATGCAATCTCAAGATGAGCAGGTGGGTCAAATGTCATTGATGGGATGCCTAAGAACTATTGTGCCAAAGCCCTTTCAACTGAAGACCTCTTCTGCTTGAAAACTAGGAGACGCTAAATCACCTCAAGTGCTTCAAGCCTAAGTTTCGTTTCGACACAAGGATCTACAATCTTGATTTTCTAGTCCTGTAAACCCATTTATAAAAGCGAAAGCAGCCAACTCATGTTCTCTTGGTAGGCCTGAAATTCTTCGGCGGGATCAATGAGATCGGAGGGAACAAGATCCTCGTCGAGGACAGGAAGAATGACGCGCGGGTCTTCTTAGATTTTGGAATGAATTTTCGGATACACTCGATGTACTTCGAGGAGTTCATTCAGCCCCGAACCTCGAACGGGATCACTGACTTTCTGGAGACGGGACTCCTCCCCAACATCGATGGAATATACAGGAAGGATCTGCTAAAGTTCGCCGGGAAGCAAACACACGACACCCCTCTCGTAGACGCAGTGATACTTTCGCATGCCCATCTAGACCACGCAGCTCACATCTCGTTTCTCGATGAGGATATTCCGATCTATTGCAATGCAATCACACGTGCTGTCCTAGAGGCAATCCAGGAGACTTCTCCGCGGAGGATGGAATCTGAGATACTCGACTACAAGCGCAGGCCGCTACTGAACCAAAAGGATAGGCCTGTTGAAAGAAGTTTCAAAATCGTTGATGGTAAGTTCAAGGTCGGTGGATTGGAGATGGAGATGCTACCTGTTGACCACAGCGTCCCCGGAGCCAGCGCCTTAATTATCTACGGATTTGACAAGACGATTGCCTACAGCGGCGACCTCCGGTTACATGGAACCGACGGGATGCTGACTATGCAATTCGTTGACAAGTTAAAATCCGTTCGGCCAGACATCTTCCTCTGCGAGGGCACTCGAATCGATGAAACAGAAAGGAACACCGAGGCCTACGTAAAGACAAACAGCGAGAAGGTTATCTCGCAAACAAAGGGACTTGTCGTAGCCGATTTCGCATTCAAAGATATCACGAGGTTCAAGACTTTCTTCGAGATTGCAAAGAGCACGCAGAGGAAGCTCGCTATTCCGTTCAGGGATGCGTACTACATTCGGAAACTCTCAACACTGATCAGAGGCCTGCCCTCCCTCAAAGACGATCAGATTCTACTTTACCAGGACAAGCGAAACACAGGAACCTACCGCGATTCGGATTACGGTGCAAAATGGGAAAATGAGTTCCTCCACCAGCCAAACACGGTCAGGGCGGATCACATAGCAAAGTATCAGGACGAGGTGATGGTTGCGATTGGGTACTACGACATCGTTGAACTGATAGATATGATGCCTAGGCCTGGTAGCGCGTACATAAAATCCGCATCGGAAGTGATTAACGAGGAACAAGAGTTTGACCTCGACCGCCTCAAGGCGTGGTTAGACCACTTTGGGATGCGGTATCACCACTTCCACGCATCCGGGCACGCTCCTCGCGATGATTTAGCGCTCGTAATGAATGATAGCAACGCAAGGAAACTTGTCCCGATCCACACGGAGCATCCCGAAATGTATGAGATGATAGCAAGGGGCAAGAGTGTCGAAATGCCATCTCTGGCAACGTAGTGTCTCTATCTTGCATACCTGTGATTTGCGATCGATTGAGCTGAATTAATTCATCGATTCTCAAATTAGTTTTAATCTGCTTACTCAACGCCCTGATCTCGTGTGTTTCGAATCGTAGGAACTCGGCCGAGAATATACTTGATTGTTATTGTTAACTATCGAGTTCTCTCCAGACTTATTTTGCTCATGACGATGGCTCACTCCCATATTCGACTACGTTGACCGAGAGCTCGTTTTCAAGTATGATAATCGTCTCAGCGCTTTTTATGCTGCTCTTGCTCTATTACGAATAAGTGAGGCGTGAGGACTGGATGCAAACTTCGACCGACGAGAGAAGCGGGCTATCGATGTCTGAGGATGATTTGGTGAACGTTGTACGTGATTTTTCAAACGCATATGTAAACCAGGACGTAGAGAAGACCCTTGCCTTTCTCACAGAAGATGTGACTTGGGTCGCCCCAGAAGGCACGTTCGAAGGCAAGGACGAAGTTAGGCGATTGTTGACTTGGATACCGCATAGCTTCTGGTGGCGCAAGCTGAAATTCACGGAGGCCGGGCTTGGGATCCTAGTCAAGGAAAACAAGGCAGTTTATGAGTATGTCATCGAGGAAATTGGAGAGACGGGTGTAAGATATCAAGTGGCTGCAGTATCCATTTTTGAGTTCGGAGGCGAGAAAATTCAGAAGCACTGAACGGTCTACGATAGGATGACGGTCGGCAAACAAGCGTGCAAAGGATTGCTAGACAGACAGATTCTGATGGGTATATTGAACACATGGGAGAAGGGACTGCACTAGGACAGATGTCGCCGAGGAAGATCGTGATGGACTCATTTTTCTCTTATTCTTTTTGAATTGTAAGGCTGCAATTTCGCAGACAATAACCGGGCTCAACCAGGAGAGCATATTCGCCTAAAGACATTCCAAGAGCGACTTTCAGTGCTTCCTCGGAATCTCTTTTCTCTGCGAGGAAGGCGGAGTGCCAAGGGGGGCCTGGCTGCCAGCAGCCCTCTCGCCTCGAACCGCTGACAGGCTCTTTGAAACCTCGTCCATCACCTCGCCTTTCTTCAGATTAGGGCGCTTCTCGATGCTCACGTAGCCACTTTGCAGCATCATCCTCGGAGGAAACTTTGCCTGAGAAGTCTCGGGATCGTATCCCAGCCTCCTCACCGCCTCTGCGAGCTCATCCAGCCTTGGATCCTTGACCGAGCGATCGAGAGGGACGCGCCTACCGTCGCTCCTGCTTAGAGCCGAATTGAAGTAATCTATCCAGAGGACGTATCGCTTGTAGTCCTTCAAGTGGAAAAGAAAGACGCTCTCCCGCAGGTTAGGTCAATCATGTTGTTTCATTAATGGGCAAAAAAGGAAAGAAAAGGAGAACTGTGCCAGAAATATCCGTGAGACTCACTTCTCGGTTCTAATTTCTTCCGAAGTTCTGTCAGGAAGTCACCAGGATCGCATTGACGACGCCGTCTTGGGACGGACGAGAAGTTACCCTCGCTCTTCCAGCTTCCGTATCGATCAGGGCGCCCCTCGTTATGACGCCGCGTCTCTCATAGTCCCTGTTTGCCGGGTTTCTGAGAACGTTTGTGATCTTTGACTTTTGGGTCTTGCCAGACGCCGAATCGACGACGTTAGCATAATCCGCGGCCCTGAGGCTGGTCTTGATTGTCCCTCCGCGCCTCCTTCTTGTGTAGGACTCCCTCGCACCGAGAAGTGTTTCGGCGGCGTATCCGTCCTTTTCAAACGCCCTTCTGCTCCGGGTCGGCTTCCTCCGACCACCAGTTAGTTTTCTCTTCTGCAGGTTCTCAATCGGCTTTACCATGAAGCAATATTCACACTATGTTACCTTGATGCGTCGCAACTTTCAATTTCGTCAAGATTGGTTATTAAACGGTTTCTGGCGCGCCCTCTGCCTGTGGCGGTTCCGTGCTCTCGACCTGTTTTGCCTTTGTGATCAGACCCTGCTTTGCTACCTGCTTTCTCTGCTGCTCGGGATCATGGCTCAAGCCAAAGTAGTCGGCGAATGAATCGGTGGTCCTGAAGATCCTGCTTCGCCCTCTCCGTTCGGCCTGGAGAAAACCAACCTCAATTAGGTTCTTTAGGTGGGAGTAGGCCTGCGAACCTCTTCTCTGGACAAGCTCGGAGGCACTCACCGGTTGAAGGTATACGATGTAGGACAGCGTCCTCAAGACTCCAGTCGAGAGAAGCGGTTTCGTTGCGAATTTCTTTGCGATAGAGTTGTACTGGGGTTTGAGCTGAAGTGAAAACATCTGCTGTCCCTCGAGCTGTTTCAACTCGATTGCCGCAAAGGTGGAGTTGATTCGCCTGGCGAGTTCGGTCATCAGCTCGGAAAGCCTGCGCCTTGAACCCACTCTCGCAACCCTTGAAAGTTCCTCAACTGAAAGAGGCCTTCCAGAGGCGTAGAGCGCCACCTCTATTCTTGCTTGAGCTTCCTTTGAAAGTGTGACCGGGGCGTCAACCTCGGGGGATGCAAACAAAGGATCCTGCGGCGGAGCGCCACCTTCAGAAGATATCGCAGTAGAAGTAGAAGCTTCCATGGTAACAGAGGTCGGAGCTCAGCGCAGCACTCTTTTCAGCATTTACATCAAACGGTCGTCACAGGTACGCCGGAGATCAAAATGTCCTCGTCTTCTGTCTGCTCGAGCTGGACAGTTCCTTCCATCGCGAGGAATAGGAAGAAGATGAAGTATTGTGCCCTTGTGAGAGCATCTAGTCCTTGTGCGAATCTCGAGAAGAGGAAACTGTGATGCTGCCTGATTTCTGCAAGCACTTTTACCCTGAACTCATTGACAAGTTCGGCTATCTTGTTGAGAAACTTGTCCGGCTCGAAAGTAAAGGCCGGCTCGATGAGGAGGTTTGCCCTCTCCTGTTGCTTCCTCTTCCCTCTTATGATGTCTTCAAGTATCGCTTCAAGGGTCGAGACGAGGTCTTCAATTGAGGTAGAATATATCTCCTGCCTGAATGGCATCTCCAAGAGCAAGGGTACCTCGCCCGAGATGTCGATGCGCTGCAGTCGGGCGGCCTTGATCTTGTCGAGAAGGAATAGTGTCTCAACCTTTAGCCTGTATATCAACGCGGAGGATAGAGCGGCGGAGCCGCACAGCCTTAGGTCAAGGAACTCGCTCTTTGTGATGATCTCAAGGAACATGGTGAGGAGCCTTTCAAGGTCAACCTCCCACGGCTTGCTGATCCTGTTTCCCTCAGGATTCAGCAAGAGATTCAGGGGCGGCCGGGAGAACCTCTTCTTGGTGTCCTCCGGTTGCGTAATGTTGTTTCCAAAATCTCCGGCCGAGTCATCGCTGCTCGTTGCGAAGTTCTACCTCCATTCCGCTTCTGTATCTTATTACTCTGGAGCTCCCCTGCGACATATAGACTCCAATGACCGATTGCGCCTTTGAAACTACTGTGTCCTTGAGACTGACGATTATGATCTGGGAATAGTTTGTGCGCTCGGAGAGAACGTCGGCCAGCCTCCCCGAGTAGACGCTGTCGAGGTGCGCGTCCACTTCGTCGAAGACGTAGAACGGAGAGGGGAACACTGCCTGAATTGCGAGGATGAATGAGAGCGCCGAGATTGTCTTTTCGCCTCCGCTCACCGAGCTAGAGTCCCTCGGCAACTTTCCGGGGAACTGAGCCATGAGAAAAACTCCGCTATCGAAGATTGAGTCGGGCTTCTCGAGCTCTAGCCAAGCAGAGCCGTTCGTGATCTTTGAGAATATGACCCTGATTTCCTTGTCTATTCTCTCGAAAGCGTCCATGAAGACCTTGCGTTTTTCCGCATCTATGGTCTCAATGAAGGTCACGATCGCGTTTCTCTCTTTTTCGAGCTCGTTCTTTCGAACGGAGGAGTACTTGTAATTCTCAAAAACCTCCCTATAGCTCCTGTCCGCAAGGAGGTTTACGCTGTTTCGAAGTGAGTCGTACTCTATCTGAAGTTCTTTGAGGAGAATGTCGGCCCCCTCAAAAGACTCGATTGGCTCGCCGTAGCCGTACATGGCGAGTTCGCCTAGGAGAATCCTCTCGTTTTCGGTCTGCCTCGACAGTTCGGCGTTTGCTGTGAAAAGCTCGCGGTCTGCGGAATTGATTGCCTTCCTAACAGACTCTTCCTCAATCTTCAGAGTCTTTATCTTTGCATCGAGGGCGTCAAGTGTAGGTTGGAATCTGCTCGCCTTTTCGAGAGTATCAGCCTCTCTCTCCTTCAAAGCCTTAAGGTTTGATTCGAGTTCAGCTAGTTTTGCTTCAGAGTCTGTAAGGAACTTGGTCTTCGCCTGCGAGTTTGCCTCAGTCTCCGACAATTGCTGCCTGAGTCGCTCGAGCGCGGGCTTTTGGCTATTCTCGAGGTCTCCCCTTGTTCTAGTGAGCTCGGTCGTCAGTTCGCCGATTTCGGACCTGATAAGTTCAATCCGCGAATCGATATCAGATCTCTTTCTTGTTATCTCGGCCGACCTTGAGTTAAAGTAACTGAGGTCAAATTTGGAAAGAACTTCGGACAGCTTCTGAGATCCGAGCTCTAGAGCCCGCACCAACTTCTCGTTTGCTGAGGATCTTCTCTTCAGTTTATGGATTTCATGCTCCGTTTCCTTGAGTCTTTCGTCGTAGGAGGCCGCGTGGTCTGAGTATCGCGCGACGAATTGCTTTGTCGTGTCAAGCTTCGATTCTATTTTCGAGATGTTGAGGTCGTGCTCGGCTTCTGTCTTCTGGAAATTTTCCGATTTTGAATGAAGTTTGGAAATCGAAACCTTTCTCTTGTCTATGGCCGCCCGGAGCGAGGCTAGAGCAGTTTTGATCCCTTCGAATGTCTCCTGCTGGCTCAAGAGCGAGGTGATTTTTGCATACTTCTTGGAGTACCCCGTCTCGAAGGCAAATACTTCGGGTTCGAAAATGTCTCCCTGCAAGGTGACCGCCCTAAAGCCTCGGCGCGCGGCCATGAATGCATACTTTGCAGACTCTACGATAACCGAGTCTCCGAAGATGAAGTTCAAGAGTCCCTTGAGTCTAGATTCGCATGAGACAACATCGACCACGGACGCGACCATACCTTCGAAGGGCCTGATCCTTTCCTCCGTTTCGAGGTCCGACACCTCCTTGAGGGGGATTGCGGTGAGTCGGCCAATCTTAAGTTTCTTTGATGCCTCGGTCACCCTGATGAGAGCGGGCATGTCCTCGACAACGACCGCGTTCAACCAATCTCGACCAAGAGCGGCTATTGCTTCGGAGTAAACTGGTTCGTATTGCACCAGAGACCGCAACGGACCTAGGTAGCCTCGGAGCGCACTAGACTCTCCTAGGCTCTCGAGCCTTGTTAGGGCGAACTCCTCCCCCGCGATGCTCTCCATCGCCGAAAGGTCAGAGTCGTATCGCGTGACAGCAAGTTGTGCTTTTTCAAGGATCAAAAGTGCCAATTCTAGCTGCTCTTCCACCTTCTTTCGTAGAGCTTCGACGCTCGCTCGCGACTCGTGCAATTCGACGAGCTCGCCACGTTGCGACTGGAGCAGATTCTCGAGGCCGGAGATGTTCTTCCTTGCTTCAACAAGAGCCTCGGAGTAGAACTTCATCTTGTCGTGCAGCGAAACCTTACGCTCTTCGAGCAGCTTCATTTCCGACCCGAGCCTTGTCAGTTCTTCTCTTGCTTTGTTCAGTTTAAAGTCTGCAGAGTCTTTCAGCTTCCTGAACCAGACGAGTTTGGATTGCGCCTGTTCGTACTCCCTCTCGAAGGCGGTCCTCTCCCTTCCCACCTTGTCAAGTTCCACCACAAAGTCGAGCTTTTTCTTCTCTGCATCCGAGATCTTTTGCTGGATCACACTGACCTGCGCCTCCGCCTGAGCAATTCTATTTTCCTGCCCGGCAGACATCTGTTTCAGCGTGGGGATAATCTGCCTAACTCTATCGAGGAGATCCGTCGCCTCTTGCCGTTCACGCTTTAGGGCATCTATCTCTCCTTCTAGCTTTGAGACCTCTAGCTGGACCTTTGCCGAGCCTGCGTCCATCGCAGTCTTAATCAGCTGCGTCCTCTCTCGGTCGAGTGTTTCGATTGAAGCGGTGACCTCCGCCAGATGTGACTGCAACTGCTGGAGCTTCGTCCCGAGCTCTGCCGCATTCTCTCTCTTTTGCAGGATGACTCGGCGAACATTGGCAAGCCTTGCGGAAGTGGTCGCGGCACGCAGCCAACCCGTCTCTTCCTCAAGCTGTTTCATCCTGAGCTGGTCGTTTCTCTCCTGCTCGAGGCGCTGGACTCTGTCCCTGATTTCTCCAATCCTCGCCATCGCAACCTCAAGCTTCATGTCCGCCTCTTTGAGTTGCGACATCGCTTGGTTCTTTTTCTCGTCGAACTGGGCAACGCCGACCATCTGTTCAATCAGCTTGCGCTTTTCATCAGGCACGAGCTCCGAGATACGTGTGATCATTCCCTGAAGGACGACGTTGAGTCCTCTCGAAGCTATCAAGGCCATTTCGAGAAGCTCCGAGAGGTTGTTGCGTTGGACGTGCTTCCCGTTGAGGGTGTAGATGCTCTCGCCGCTAGCCTTCATTTCTCTACTTATTGTGACAGAATCTGAATCGATTGGTATCCTGCGATCGCTGTTGTCAAATTGCAGGCTAACCTTGGCTGATGAGGGCTTTTGCTCTTCGACCGAGCCGTCGTAAATCAGGGCGCCGAGATTTGGGACCCTGAGTGTCTTCGCACTATTCTCTCCAAGAGCAAATAAAATCGCGTCCAGAAGGTTGCTCTTGCCAGAACCGTTGGGGCCGGTGATTGCGACGAAACCTCGTTCAACGGGAACACTGATGACTTTCGACCCCATCGACTTGAAACCTTTGGTCTCGATCTTCTTCAGATAAACCAAAACCTCAGAGCCACCACTTCTACTAGTCCAATGGCTTTGGTGTCTCCCTTAATATTGATGTGGCCTGCTGTGGTAAAATGTGAGGTGAGATTCAATTCACACCGTGCACGTACCGAGACTCATCTTTACCTGCTTTTGGGTACGCAAAGTCAGGCTATTACTGGCGCACTCTGGCACAATTTTGTCTCGAAGAGTGATTCCCTGGGAACAAGCCTGCCAAATCTCTTGAGGAATGTCTCTCTGCGCTCCTTGGGAACAAGGCAATGAATTGCCTTTCCAAGCATGTTCTGGGTCGCGCCAACTGCGCCCATCTCAACAGCCTTGTCCGCAAGTTTCAAGAGTTCGGGGGAGGCAATTCCAGTCTGTTGAGCAAATCTCCTCGAGTGGCGTAGCAGTCCTTCGGGCGTCCCTTCATCACGAACCAAGTCGAGTGTCCTCCTTCCAAACTCGTTGACCTTTTTTCTCTTCTCCTCACTGGACATGATTGAGGAGTTCTCCGTCGGACCAAAGCACACGCATACGAGGCTGTACTTCGTGTAATCGATGAGGATTGCATCGACCCTTCCTATGGAGAAGGCCCCTGGCTCTGTTACAAGACCAATCGCACCCGATCCTGAAGCAAGTGAAATTACCGTTCCAAGGCCGGTGACGCTGTCTATCTCCGCGATGTGGGCAAATTCTGAGGCACGCGAGAGCGAGAGGTGTAGTTCGAGCAGGTCTGAGATTGAAATAGCTGCGCCAAGGGCACCGCTCCCACTCGTTCCGAAACCTGAGCCTATTGGAGGAGAGATTTTGTGCTCGAGCCTCACTGGAGGTACTGAGAACATTTCCCGCATCAGTTGTACGACCCTGAGTGACGTCCTTGCGTCAGAGGAAGGCCTTCCGTTGATGACAACCTCGTCATATGCTATGCTCTGACCAGCGCTGGCGGTCGTCGTGCTTCCTTCACGAATAACGAAACCTCCGCCCCTCGCTCCAACTCGAAGCGGATCCGAAATCCTGGTGCCATCCAGGTTCCTGTCACATATCTCAAAGAAACTTGTCACCGCGGCGGGTACATAGACAGGTCTGGAAGAGCGCAGTTTAGGCATGAGCAGCAGAAATACCCATTTGGCTTTGAAGCCGAGCGAATCGGCTCTCTTTCAAGATTAAGGAGGAGCCGAGCTTGCCGCTTCGGCTGGATGCATCTCCATCGACTTGTTTACTCCTACGCTTGGAATGAAAGCGCCAACAATCAAGACAGAGATTGCTGAGACGATCAAGAGAATGTCAATCCAAAATGGGCTCCCAAAGTTACTTGCGGCAAGATCGGATTGGAATGCGAGGAAGACACCAAGACTCGCAAGTACGAGGAGGGAAACAATGATCGTCCACACCCAAAGGACTTTCTTCTGAGGCTCTGCAATGATGGGATACTGCGAACCGGAGGAGAGCTTGCTGGCGTAAGGACGCATGAGCCTGACTATCGCGGGGACAAGGATTACGACGAATGGAAACATCGTCCCAAACCAGAAGAGTAGATAGCCAAGAATGAAGATGTTAGGCAGTCCGAGAAGTAGAACGACTCCAGCTGCCGCCCATAGGTTTCCGAGAAAGAGCCCGCTCGTCGTCCCAACTATGAACCCCTTCCAGTTCTTCATCTTCTGGAAGACCCACCCGAGCACGAGGAACCCAATAAAGTTCGCAGGCGCCCCTGCAACGATTGCAAGCGTTGGATTGCTGCCACCGGTCGAAACGAGCGAAATCATGTCCCCGATAAAGGAACCAAAGCCTGCGCCAATTCCCGCCGGAATTGGACCAAAGACAACAGCATAAAATGCCGGGATGACCACGCCGGGCCTAAATTCGCCCACACCCCAGGGCGCTCTGATTGGAGAAGTAATGATGTTGACTATGGCATACAGTGCTGCGCAGGATGCCGCGGCAGCAACTAATCTAGCATTGCTTGTCTTGGCTTGACTATTGGCCGTCATTTCGTGATTGCGGACTATTGGCAAGGCGATGTATATTAATAACATCTCTAAAATCTCTAAAGAGCTCTAAAGATATGCAACTAAGGAAGGTGCAGGAGATGGGCGGCACGACCCTCCTCGTGTCGATCCCCAAAGACTGGGCAAAGGCAGCTTCGGTGAAGAAAGGATCGGTACTCTCGATAGAAACTTCCGGAGACGGCGGTCTTTTGATTTATCCGGTCAAATCTGACGCCCAAGAGGACCCGGAGAAGGAGATAGAGATCAGTTACCCATCGCGGTTCAGCAATGAGGGCCTACCTAACGAGATAACTGCAGCTTACCTTCTTGGCTACGACCTGATCAGGGTAAAGGGGAAACACAGAATCGCATCAAGAGATCGGGAGAGAGTAATCTCCTCGATTAAGAAACTGATCGGCCTAGAGGTAGTCGAGGAAGATGCGCAGAGCATCACGAGCCAGTTCCTAGTTGATAAGACTGCCGTCGAGCCTAGCAAGATCTTGAAAAGAATAAGCACCATCGTCAGGGCGATGATTTCTGATACGCTGAAGCAGGTCGCGCCCGGAGATGTTCCGCAGTTCGAATCCGTAGCACAGAGAGACGACGAGGTCGACCGCCTGCACTTCCTTCTAGTAAGACTGATTCGATCCGCGGTGAGGGAACCAAGGTCCGCGAGCAAATTCGGGCTCACCTCAATTGATTGCCTTGATTATCGCGTTGCTGCCAGTCAGCTTGAGACAGCGGGGGACTACGCGGTGGAGCTCTCAAACGCTATCGCAAACCTCTCTAAAGTGGATCAAGGGACAGGAAGGCTGTTCGCCTCGATCACTCAGCTCCTCGAGGAGATTTCGGACAACGCGGCACGTAGTTTTATCGCCAAGGACTTTACTCTTGGTCAGAGAGTGTTTGACCAGTACCAGAGGCTTGACGCGTTGATTTCTGATTTCAGTCGCAATGATGTCAAGGTCTCTCCAGATCTACTTCATGTTCTCGATCTAGTCGAGAGAATCACGCGCTGCCAGAGAGACGTCGCTGACTTGGTTTCGCCGATGAATCCTGCCTGATTCTAATGAGACCGAAAGTTCCTATCCTAAACACAAGTCAGAAAGTAATGCGTGGGAATTCTTTGAACTACCCGTCTTTGGACTACAATGCAACTCCGCTTGTTGTGATAAGCATCTCAAGGTTTAGTAAGAGTGAGATTGAGCCCAAGTAATCTTTCTTTTGTGTCTTGAAACGATACCGCTCCCAAATAATCGGAAAAAATAAATGTCATAAAAAACAAAATCTAGTATGCCTGCATCTTCTGAAAGTAGCACTGTGGGTTACGCTTCAGGGCTTTCGGCTGTTTCCTCCTCAACCTCATCTTCATCGTTCTCGTTTCATTCTACGAGCAAAATCACTCCGATTCGTAAATTCATTTTCATCACGGGAGGAGTGATGTCGGGTTTGGGCAAGGGGATTACATCCGCTTCGATTGCAAAGCTGTTGCAACTCTCAGGATTCTCTGTGAGCTGCATGAAGATTGATCCATACCTCAACGTGGATGCCGGGACGATGAATCCAATAGCACACGGCGAGGTGTTCGTCACTGATGACGGAGGCGAAACTGACATGGACATTGGAAACTATGAACGCTTCCTTGATGCGAACCTGACCAAGTCGCACAACTTGACCACCGGAGCAGTGTATCTTCAGGTCATCCAAGAGGAACGCAGTGGCAAATTCCTTGGCAAGTGTGTTCAGATCATACCGCACATTACTGATGCAATCAAAGCTAGAATAAGGGAACTAGCCGGTAACTGGAATGCTGAGATACTCGTGGTGGAGTGCGGAGGAACAGTGGGAGACATTGAAAGTCTGCCTTTCCTAGAAGCATTCCGCCAGATTAGACTGGAGGAAGGAGGATCAAACGTAGTCTTTGTTCATGTCACTTTGGCCCCCGTCCTCGAAGCTGTCGGTGAGCAGAAGACAAAGCCAACTCAACATAGCGTCCAGGAACTGAGGAGGATAGGAATACAGCCCGATATCATCGTTGTAAGGTCAAGGGAGAAACTTACAAAGGAAACACGCGACAAGATTTCTCTGTTCACCAGCGTAGAACTCAAGAGCGTGATCTCGAACTCCGATGCGAAGTCGATTTACAAGGTTCCTGAAATGCTTAGGGCAGAAGGAATCATCGAAACCATCTGCGAGAAGCTTCGCGTCACGCCTAGAATGTCAAACTTCGACCAGTGGAGCCGTATAGGAGATCAGTTCGTCACCACGAAAGACACAGTGAAGATTGCAATGGTCGGCAAGTATGTCGATCTTGCCGACAGTTACGCCTCCGTAAACGAGGCGCTGCTCCATGCCGGGGCGGCGCAGGGATTAGGCGTGAAGGTTGAAAACATGGATGCTCAAGATTTTGAAAAAGATCCAGATTCGTTGCATAGGCTCAAGGATTTTCACGGAGTATTGATACCGCAGGGATTTGGAAAGCGTGGAAGCGAGGGGAAAATTCTAGCTGCCAACTATGCTAGAGAAAATGAGATCCCATATCTTGGATTGTGCTTTGGGTTCCAGATGGCGATTGTATCATTTGCGAGAAACGTGCTCGGGCTCGTCGATGCAAATTCAACGGAGCTAGAACCCAACACGATGAACCCGGTAATCGACTTGTTGCCAGAGCAGAAGCTAGTTAAGGACTTGGGTGGGTCGATGAGGCTGGGGGGACACGACATTGCAGTCGTGGACGGTACCATGGCTTCGCGAATTTACCAAAAACAGACTATTAGGCAAAGACACCGGCACAGGTACGAATTCAATCAAAAATACTTGGAGATGTTCGAAAAGGCTGGCATGCATTTCTCTGGATTCAGCGACAACGGAAGAAGGACTGAGATTTTGGAGATTCTGAATCACCCATTTTACTTTGCGACGCAGTTCCATCCAGAATACATCAGCAGGCCTGGGAAGCCCGAGCCAAGTTACTTCAATTTCATAAAGGCCTCTGCCACTAGGAAACTAAGCATACTAGCTTAGTGGAAAGAGGAAATCGGGTTTTTCTCCCTGAAGCAGTTTGAAAAAAGTAAGAGGCGTGGTGGAGAGCGACCTTTTCCGCTCAGGTGCGCTCCCCATTTAGAGTTTGACATTTCAGCCAAGCTGTTGCCAAAAGGCCAAGGCTGCGCGGAACGCGGGGACCCTGATCTTGTCAGCAAACAAACATCTCGATGTAAGGCTCTCCTTTGGCTCATCCCAAATGCTTAGCGCTATCTCGTTTTCTTCATTCGTAGAAGAGTAAACGTGGAGGTTTCCCAGGCACTGGTAGGTCGAAGCTGGAATTGCTCCGAGATTTTCTTTTCCAATGAGGGACACGATAGATCTAACCTTGCGCAATTCGTTTCTCGTGACGCCTGTTGGCATTTTGACTACTACATTCCTCCTTTGTGACTCTGCCTGCATTCCGTTTTCCGCGTATATTAGCAGTGAGCTTGCGTTAGCACACGATAGAGTACAAACGAATCTGCCGTATCTGGTTTTGCAATGTAGAGAAAACAAAATGACGTAAGGAATTGTTCAGAAAGAATTGTCAACGAAACTTCTTCAATGCGGGCCACACTTCGTCTTGAATGGAAATATCAATCAGTTCTCTGGCGCGGTCACCAGAAACAACTTTTCGACCAGCACTTTTCGAGACCATCCTTCCAATCTTTGTGCAGATTATCCCCTGGCGATTGAGCGGGCGCATCACAGCAAGCGCATCTGCTTCGCGGCATGATATCAAAAGCGAACCCGAGCCAAGTAACTTTAGAGGATCGATTCCCAATGCAGAACATATCTGCCTCGTCGAAGGATCTATAGGGACGGAATCCGCATCGAGGTAAAATCCAAGCCCGGATGCAAGGCTCATCTCTGCCACAGCTCCGAGCACGCCTCCTTCTGTCACGTCGTGCATCGCATGTACGTGTCCGGTCTTAAAGGCCGTCCTCGCCTCCTTCACGATGCTCATGCCAGAGATCAGTCCTCTGCCATCCGCGAGCACCTTCTTGCTCAATAGTTTTTGTACACCTGGCAGCCGGGAGATTATTGAAGTCCCTTCTATTCCGGCCGTCTTGGTCATTAGGATTGCATCGTCCCTCTTGGCCATCGAAGAGGTGACGAATTCGTCTCCGGAACCATACGCGGTCACGACAAGGATAGGCCTTGGAAGGTCTGGCGTAATCTCAGTGTGGCCGCCCGCGACGCTAATTCCAAGACCCCTTGCGCATGCATTGATCTCAAACAGCAGTCGGCGGACCTTTTCAGGGTGGGTTGAAGGAGGCAAAAGCAGGACAGCGTTGAGGCTCGTTGGCATTATCCCACTGGTTGCCACGTCGTTTGCGCTTACGTTGACGGCGTGCCACCCGAGCCTCTTGTCTGCCCCCGTAATCGGGTCAGAAGAGGACACGATGTATTTGCCCCTACTCCTTATCACACCAACATCCACCCCCACATTGGGCGCCACTACGAGATTACCCCTCATTGGTATTGAAGCGAGAAGGGGGGTCAGCACGGCAATCGGCAGCTTTCCCTCGAGCAGAACAGTTGGCGCTTTTTTCCTCATTGTGTACTAGCAGTCAAGGCGTAGCCTAACATCAATTAACTCTTTTCGTATGTAATTACGGCCCCATCGATCGCAAGCAAGCCTCGCATACTGCCCTTCATTCTCTCTCGTGAGCATGCAGAAAGGGTGATATTGCTTAAGCGCTCGATAGAGATTTGATCCGTTGTCTTCAGCACAAATCGCCGCGAAGATGATAAGGCAACTCGAAGAAGAAGACTGGATCACCCTCCACGCTGTTGAGAAACTAATTCCGAACTTTGAGGCTGTTCCGCTAGAAAGGATAGCGAAGGTATCAGGACTCTATCCCAGCAAGTTGCAGTTTCACCTGGGTCGGCTAAACCTGTTCGGTTTAATGATGACAACTCCCTTCGGCTACACTCTGAATACGGCAGGCCTGGACGCAATTGCCCTAAACGCCCTGGTCAAAAGAGATATCATTTCGGGTCTAGGAAGAGCTGTGGGAATGGGGAAGGAATCTGACGTGTTTGAAGCTACAAACGATAGGGGCGATAGACTGGTAGTAAAATTCTATCGCATAGGCCGCGTAAGTTTCAGAACCACGAGGAAGAGCCGAGCGTACATCAGCCCTCAGATGCAGCACCAGTGGTTAACAGTAAACGTACACGCGGCTATGAAGGAGGAGGAGGGAATGCAGAGGGCAGGCAAAGTCGGTGTGACCACTCCGAAATTCGTTGCGCGGGAGAGGCACGCACTAGTAATGTCCGAAATCGAGGGAGTGATGCTATACCATTGTGCGTCAGAGGACGTGGTGGCTCCCCGGAATCTCCTGCATCAGGTGCTGGACAACGTGAAACTCGCATTTACCAAAGCGAAGATAATAAACGGCGACCTGAGTGAGTACAACATCCTATACGATGGAGAAAGGCCATGGATCATTGATTGGCCGCAGTTTGTGGACTCTAGTCACAAGAACAGTGAAGAGTTATTGAGAAGGGATGTGGAGAATTCAATCTCCTTCTTCAAGCGGAAGTTTGGTCTTGAGGTGGACACGGACGCGGCGGTCAAGTACGTAAAGGGGAAGGTCAACTCTCCTTTTCGAGTGGGGGATAGAAGAGGAAGAAAGAGAACCTAGACCTGAAATTCGCTCGCTATCTTTACGAAAAGCACATTGTTCCCTCGTATTACGACCTTGCCAAAGTTAGCCGAGGGATTTCCGCCGCTGTACTCAGTTGCGTCGGCAAGGATCATGTTCATGTATGGATCGACGCTAAGCATCTTGCCCCTGTACTCCAGATCCATTTTTAGGCGGACTGAAACTTCCTTATTGATGGCCTTTTGAAGTGAATTTAGAGGTTTCTTGATCTGTTGCGCCATCGTAAATCCGATGCCTTTCTACTTGGCAAAAAACCACTAGTTTGCAAGATAAAAACCTATCCAGATTCATCGTCAGGGTTACGTACTTTCTATGTCATAGGCAGGAGTCAAAAAGTCGCCACAACGGATTAGCCTTCAGCATGACTCAAAAAGTCCTGCCTCTACATTCCCATTTGGTAACTACAAATGCTAGTAACAATTCTACTCTTTCTCTCTTCGTCATAGTTTCGGCAGGTTTTCCGCGCATTTGCGGCAATCAGTTCAGAAATTGTGTCCAAGCCAAAGAAAGTGGCAACGAAATTTGAACGAGTAGGGAAAGCTAGGGCGACGATATCAATCGGGAAAGAAAAAGGGGCTTCGTGGTTTTCGCCTGCCTCTGCGCAACGTATATGTCTTTGATGGTAGAGTTTGCCTATTGCATTCTGACCTCGTATTCCACAACCATGGCGATTTTCAATCATTGGTTTCCGAAGCTCCACAGGCAAAAGGGCAAGATTACAACGTAGATTTCGCAGATTCCGGATCTCTGCATGCTCGTTCAGCCTCGAGGCGCACAACAGGTTCCCAGGGCTTGGACTCGTTGCTCGGAGGTGGCCTGCCCACCGGTTCGATCACCGATGTATTCGGAGCAGCGGCGACAGGCAAGACTCAATTTGCTTTTCAGAATGCCGTGTTTGCGTGTTATTCTTCGTTCTCGGGCGAGATTACTGATGGCAGGCCGGTCGTTGCATTCGTGGACTGTGCAGGATCATTCCGTCCGGAAAGAATCGCAGAGATTGCTAGCGCAAGAGGATACGACGCAACGAAGATTCTTGAACTGATTTCCTCAATTGCGGTCAGGTCGGTAGCCGAACAGGGCAGGGCCAGCGAAACAGTGTTACAAGACGATTACTTTTCAAGATGCCGTCTTTTGATCGTGGACGACGTGACGACCAACTTTGTGGCGCAGCTCAACGAGCCGGAGCAATTGATCGAAAGGCAGTTCTTGCTGTCGAACTACATCAGGAGGCTTTCATACATATCGCTTCGCATGGGGTTTTCAACTCTCCTCACAAACTCTGTGAGGTCTAGGGGTGATCTCGGAGAGGGTGAGACTGCGGGGAAGCTGTTCTCTCAATTTGCTTTCTACCGTATTAGGTTCAGCAGAGAAGGGCGGATTCGAACTGCCGTCGTGGAACAGCCTCTGGAAGCAAGAAAAAGCACGACGTTCGAGATTGGGACGGCAGGCATTCGCTAGAAGTGTATGCAGCCGAACAGTACGCAGGTCGTATTGTAGAGGATCCAAACGAAAAGAAAGACCATGATGTAAGAACCGATTCCCTGCGTCACCAGCTTGTTCTTGTTCTTCGGATCAATCCCCTTCAGTATAATGTACTTGGCAAGATAGTAGGAAAGAACGTAAACCAGCGCAGCGATATAGAACCCATAGTACGCATTGTGATTCGGAGAAGCTGGATCGAGAGTAAGGAAACCCATGAGCCCGGAAACTAGGCCTGCGAGTGCTCCCAGCCCCACCCTTATCCAAGCCATACGACCAAGTTTCTGCCTGTATACGCGGGGGTCCATCGGAGGGGTTTCAGAAATTGAACCGCCGGATGGTTTTGAACTCAAAATAGTGATTCACACGCAGGTAGGAGGGAGAGTTTACTTTTCCATTTTCTAATCGCAGGTTTGACGCCACTCGGCTCCGGATAGCTCGTACACCGATTGTGCAAAGCAAATACGGCCAGAACCAATGCTGACCGCTTGCTTACTCGTCTTTGTAGCTAAAATTTCTTGCACGACATCTTTTTAGCGTTTCGGTAATGATTCTTGAGCTTATCGTAGCGTGACAATTGCGAAGAGATGGAGATCTCTGCAAGTGAGATTAATCTGCTCTGCAGGAGGATTTCGTCTTCTCTCCCAAAGGGCGAATACAGCATCAGCTCAATTTATTCGATTGAGGGCGGGTTGCTTCTGCGCCTGCGTCATACTACTCTTCCCGAGAAACTTGTCGCGATCTCGGCTTTTGCGTCTTGGATTACCACGAAGAACCTCGCGCTTCCGGAAGCTTCTCATTTCGTTTCGAGAATCAGAGACCTTGTGGAAAGGCAAAATCTTGCTGGCGTAGAGCAGGTGGGGAATGAAAGGATCGCCAGGTTTTCGCTTGAAAGTCGAAAGGGAGCACGTAGCAACCTCTACGCCGAATTCTTTGCAGGGGGCAACCAGATCCTCACAGAGCCAGAATCTCCCGACTCTCATGAGAGAATAGTGGACGTGGCGAATCCACAACGATTTAGGCATCGTGCCCTAGTAACTGGAGAAGCGTACACACTTCCTCCGGCGCGTGGGGTGCCGCTCGAAAAAGTCTCTGCTGAATTACTTATGGATCTAATCAAAAGCGAAGAAGGTCGGCGGCCTGCGGAAATCAGCGCGGTCAGATGGTTTGGACGGAGCGTCGGAACGTCGAGGAAATTCGTGGAGGAAATCTTCTTCAGATCCGGCGTGGATCCGGATCTTCCCAGTAACAAGATTACTCTCGAACATGCGAGTTCCCTTGCAAGAGCCTGCTCGGAGCTTACGAATGAGCTAGAGCAGAGTAGTGCCGGTTTTGTCCTCCTGCCTTCAATGATTCAGAGCACGGAATCGGGAGCCCGTTCATCGGACACAGGAAAGAATAGTCAAGCCGACGACGACGTTGCCAGATCAGTCGAGGTTGACGTTTGCCCTTTAATCCCCCATAGCTGGGAAATCCTTGAATCCGCTGGACAAGCTACCATTGAACGATTCCCGTCCTTCGGAGAGGCTCTCGATGAAGCGCACGTACAATCAATGATTTACAGTCGAAGGAGGAAGGCATCCAAGGAAGCAAGAGCAAAATCTGCCGAACTCGCATCCGCAATTAGAAAACAGGAGCTCCTGATGGAGAAAAACAGCTCCACCGCGAAAGTATTGAGGACAATCGGCGAGACGCTGATGCACAGCACCGACCCTCAAGTCACGGCCGAGCTCTTGGAGAAACTTCGAACCTTGGAGATTGTTGAAATTGACGAACAAGTCTCAGGTGCAAACCTCAGGTTCGTGGCCGAGCCTCGAGCCTTTGTCTCAGCGTTCAGCGGGAGGGCGCTTGCTTCGAGATTGTTTGATGAGGCAAAGAGGCTTGAGGAAAGCAATCGAAAGATTCTCTCCGTTCAGCAGGAACTCATATCCGAGAGGTCAAGTCTGGAGGAAAAGACACTCGAACGGGAAGAGCGCGCTGAGAGAAGGATCAGCATAGAGAGGAGACCACGAGAATGGTTTGAAAGATACAGATGGTTCTTCGCCTCCGACGGGTCGCTCGTTGTGGGAGGCAGGGACGCTACTTCGAACAGCGTAATCATAAACAAGTATACGAGCCAACACGATATCGTCTTTCACGCGGATCTTCACGGCTCCCCTTTCTTTGTCCTGAGAGGTAGAGAAGGACGAGGGGCAAGACCAGCCGTTATAAGTGAGGAAGTGACTCTCGAGATTGCTCAGGCAACTGTCAGTTTCAGCAGGGCGTGGAAAGACGAGCTCGGATCTGCAGACGCATACTGGGTATATGCGGATCAGGTGAAGAAGAGTGCACCTTCAGGCGAATATCTGCCAAGAGGATCGTTCTTCATCGAAGGGAAAAAAAATTTCATGAAACATCTGAAAATTGAGTTAGGCGTAGGTCTACTCACATCAACCAGGCTAGCGGAACTTCTGAAGTCTGGATCGGGCGGGAACCTCGAAGTGGAGAACACGACTGCCTTATCCCAGACAATGAGTGAAGAGCGGAGTACTGGAGGTCGATATCGAGTGGGTGAGCCACACTCAGCAGAAGCAGAATATCCTTCTCATGCGGTGGTGGTGTGTGGTCCTGGGAAGGCTCTTGCAAACTACTGCTTTGCACTTGTCAAAATCGCTCCCGGCAAGGAAAAGGCAAGCTCTATCTCGAAGAGGATCAAGCAGTCCCTTATCAGTAAGGTCAAGGAGGATTCGCTAAAGAATATCAGCAAGAGGGTCAGTATCGATGAAATAATGAGGGTGCTGCCTTCAGGAAACTACAAGCTCGTATCAGAGAAACAAAACCGTTAAGAGCAAAGTATGCTAGTTCTTCATTTGCAAAACGTTACGCAGTAACTTTGTAATTGAAGCGACAAACGTCAAGCGCGAAAGGAAGAACAAAGAGCGATACGAAAAAGAAGAAGGAGAGAGAGGCTACAAAGAACATGGTGACGAGATCGGCAACCATTGGTCCTGCTGTCAGGACTCGCGTACTTGTTCGAGAAGTCACGAACAGTCCGGTGATCACAGCCGACCCGGGCGAATCAATCCTGCAGGTTGCGGGAAAGATGGCTTCTTCCAAGGTCGGAAGTATCGTAATTCTGAAGGATGACATCCCTTTGGGCATAGTCACGGAGGGTGACATCGTGACAAAGGTTGTAAGCAGAGACCTGAGGCCGAGTTCCGTAAAAGCCTCGGATGTGATGTCCTCTCCGCTACGGACGATCGAAGGCGAGAAAGAGATCATCGAAGCAGCTAGGGCAATGCGGGGGCACGGTATTAAGAGGCTCGGGGTCACATACAAACAAAGACTTGTAGGCATCATTTCGATTTCTGACATCCTCGGCATCACGCCGGAGCTATTCGACATCATCTCCGAGAAAACACTTATTCTCACGGGCGGAACATCCAGCGAGCCGCGCTACCTGGCCGGATACTGCGATGCTTGCAACCAGTGGTCCGACAATCTGCTTGAGATAGACAGTCGCTTCCTCTGCACCGAATGCAGGACTGGCATGTCGGCCGACGAAGAGGAGAAAGAGCAGGTCCAACCTTCAGATTCCATCGCCTGATTGCGGTCTGTGCTGGAGACGCCTTTCTTGCAGTTTACAATCAAAGCCTGAAAGTGGATTTTCAGCGCTACCTTGTGGTAGAGGAAGACATTGGTCTTACGATCAATCCGATTTCCCAAGTCTCTTTTTTTCCTAATTTCACTGCGATCTGGTTAGAAAATGAAAGAAGAGCAACATGACGCAAGCAACAGTATCACGACAAAGGGATTTTCGCCAAAATTTCTCGTCGATGGAATGCTAGGAACGCTGGCTGTAAAACTGCGCATACTCGGGTTTGACTCTGTTTACGACAAGTCGTCGGATGATTCTCATCTGTTGACGGTTGCGAGGAAAGAGGGTAGGTATCTTGTTACGAGTGATCTTGACCTCTTTCTTCGTGCTAGGAGGAGTGGCGAGGACACAAAGGCAGTCCTCATAACCTCGGTCCCCGATATTGATAGAGTCGTTGAGCTTTTCACAAAACTTGGAATCAACAGCATTCCTCCCACATTTGACTCTAGATGCTCTGAATGCAACGGGGTTCTGCGCCTTGTTGGTGGCAAGAAGACTCGAGAAGGAAACGCGGTCTACGAATGCGTCGAGTGCAAGAAAGAGTACTGGAAGGGCAGCCACTGGCGTAAACTCGACGAATTCATCGCGGAGGCTAACATTAGACTCCGGTCATACAATGCGCGGCGTGACTCGGAAGGGACCTTTACCAGACATGAGAAAGATGCAAATATTAGCGGAAGTGCTGTATGACTTTGGAAGGTATGGAAGAAATACAGAGGGGCCGACTCCCGGGAGGAGATTCACTTTCTTCCAAGTCGACCAATGCTTTCACTAAATCAGACGGACAACTCTTGGTCGGAAGCGTTCGCGACGCTATATCGAGATACCTTCAGACGCGTAAGGTCGAGATACCCAAGGCGCTCTTGGGCGACAGTAGATTCGAAAACAAGATGGGGTGCTTTGTCACCCTAAAGGCGAATGATTCCGAGAAATCGTTGAGGGGCTGCATCGGGTTTCCAGAACCCGTCTACAAGCTCTCCTGGGCTCTGCCTCACGCTTCAGTCGCGGCCGCGACCGAGGATCCACGTTTTCCTCCTATAACTCTGCCCGAGATGGAGAACATCGTGACGGAGGTTAGCATCCTCACTGTTCCGACTCAAATAACTGGAGTCTCTCAGAGAGAAATCCCAAAGTACATACGCCCCGGAGTCGATGGCTTGATCATGCGTTGGTCCTACGGATCGGGTTTGCTCCTGCCTCAGGTGGCGACGGAATATGGGTGGGACACTGAGGAGTTCCTCTGCAACCTTAGTATGAAGGCCGGCGCTCCACCAGATCAGTGGCTTGTGCAGGGTACCCAGATTTACAAGTTCCAAGCGCTGATTTTCAAGGAATGTGAGCCAAAAGGCAGCGTTCACTTTATCTCGGACAATCAAAAATAGAGTAAGGAGAAGACCTTGCCGACACTGCGCACTTTAGTGAAGTTGCCTTGTGCAACTCGTGCTGAAAACTACGTTATGGTTGCAACTCGACAATATGCCACTTACCTTCGCAGAAAAGAAAATCACGGATCTGAATCGATACTTCAATACTCTCTTATGATATGAATGATTGACAGAAAGGAATGTCTCGATGGGGTCATACTCTGAGACAGACTGGTTAGGGCGCATGAAGTAAAGTATGGTTGAGTATGATGAAACTATAAGGTAGTTTATACTACGTCATATGAGACTTCTCGACAATTGTCGAGTTTTCAATGGGGTACCCCCCTAGAGGGGGTACGTAACGGTGCTATCTTGGTATTTAAAGCGGGAAACGGCGGCAGGCAGCAAATACCGACTGGAAACTAGAAGGGCCGCGAAATGAGCGAGAAGGGAAACTGTACTCATTCTGACTTCAGACAACATTCAACAACGTAAGAAGAAAATTCAGAATTGCAGAAGGATGTTGTTCCTAGATTGCAGAGAATTTATGCAGGAGTCTTTGGGTCGGGACTCGGACACATTACCCGCATCCTCTCGATCGCTCAGAGAATTCAGAACGAGCTCGGGGTGGAGTTACTCTACTCGACCTTCGATGAGGCGCTTGATTTGCTTGAAAGTCTTCACGAACACGTCGTGCACTCTCCTTCTGTCGGCGTAAAGTGGAACATCACTGGTGGCTTTTCTGGCAGCGATACACTGGTTCGTTTTCCTGCCTACTTGTTCACTTTTTCAAGGCAGACGGCCTTTGAGGCGGAGCGGATTTCAGGCTTCAATCCGCGAGTTGTCCTATCCGACTCGAGACTCTCAACTCTCTTCGCGGCAAAGGCTAGACTTTACCCTGCTGTAACAATACTTAATCAGTTCAAGATTCTCTTTCCACCGAGATTTAGGCGGCAGCGACTGTCACTCTTCTTCGAGCGAATCGAAAGCGACGTTCTCGGTCTGTTATGGTCACTAAGCAACGAGGTACTGTTCCCCGACCTCCCTCCGCCGTACACTCTTGGCGAAGCAAATGTCGCAGGGACGGACGTTGCGGGCAAAGTAAAATTCACGGGCTTTATGAGCCCGAAGATCAAGTCCATGAGTCTGGAGGAAGCCGTGCAAATCAAAAGGCTCCTCGGCTTTGATTCGCGTCCGATTGTTTTCATGCAGATAAGCGGTCCTGAGCCCACAAAACCCCCGTTCATCGAATCGGCGGTAAAGTCAGCACAGCTACTTTCGGAGGAGTTCAACATTGTGATTTCGAAGGGTGTCCCCTTTGGATCAACCATGCCCTCCAAGTTAAGGAACGGCGTCTGGGTATACGACTGGTGCCCAATCAAGGACCAGCTCTTCCTCCTTAGCAACATGCTCGTCGCGAGGGCAGGACACACGACACTGAGCCAGTGCGTCGAGAATGCCAAACCCGCCGTGGTAGTGCCGATATACAACCACTCCGAACAGCTCTGGAACGCCGAGAAATTCGAAAAGATGGGGCAGGGCCTCGCAATCAGGTCGGAGGATCTGAACCCAAATCGTCTGGCTGAATACGTCCGGAGGTGCTACTCAGACCCGAGCTACTTGGAGAACACAGAGAAACTGCAAAGCATTTCGAAAAAGTACGACGGGATTGGCACCACAATCGAGATCTTGAAGGAGTTCCTCTAGCGAAGGCTTGAAAAGCCTCTCTCAGGGAATGAGGAGACGAGTCTCTAGGTATAGGAGCGCTAGGACAAAAAACCATCAAATAGATTGAGTTGCGGGGATGGGAAGAAACATAGATGTCGAGTCTAACTATAGGTTTTCAGTGGGTTAAGAAGAAAACAGCTTGAGCCAAATGACAAGTTTGCAGAAGAGGACGCACACAATCAGCGATGCGCTGCGCGCCCAAGACGGAACGAAAGCCACGCTGATGGGCTGGATTGTCAACAAGAGTTCCATCGGCGGCATCAAGTTTGCGACCCTGAGGGACGGGAGCGGATATATCCAGGTTGCGTGCAAGCGCAACAAGGTAGATCCTAATGCCTTTGAAGAGTTTGAAAGAGCAAACCGCGAGGCGGCCGTCGCAGTTACAGGATTTGTTCGAGACGACGTTCGGGCGCCCGGCGGAAAAGAGCTCAGCGTATCGGGCTTTCGCATCATGGCCCAGTCTCAAAAGTGGCCGATTACAAAGAGCGCGGTAAAGTCTTCCACCTCCTTTCTCTACGACAAGAGGCATCTTGCGATTCGAGGGAGGAAGGCCTCGGCGGTCCTGAGGATTAGGGCGGAGATTATCTATGCCGCTTTCGATCACTTCGTCAAGAACGGATTCATGTTGATCTCCGCGCCAACGATTGTTCAGAACGCCGTCGAGGGAGGCTCGACCCTCTTCGAGCTGAACTATTTCGGCAAAAAAGCCTACCTGAGCCAGAGTGCGCAGCTCTACGAGGAAGCCGCAATCCTGGCGTTCGGAAAGGTCTTCATCTTCCAGCCTGCTTTCAGGGCAGAAAAGTCAAAGACGAGCAAGCACCTCACAGAGTTCTGGATGATCGAGGCGGAGCAGGCCTTTGCAGACCAGGAAGACAACATAAGACTTCAGGAAAACCTCGTGAAGTCCATGGCCACGCGAGTGATTGAAAACAGGTCGGAAGATCTCAAGATATTAGGGCGGAAGTTCAAATTCCCGGAGGTACCGTTCCCGAGGATAACATACGACGAGGCGCGCGAGATCTCTTCAAAGAACGGCGTGCCCTTTGAGTGGGGCGAAGACGTCCCGACCGAGGGAGAACGGCTGATATCAAAGCAATTCGACGTTCCATTCTTCATCACGGGCTACCCGCTCTCGGCACGCAGTTTCTACCACATGACCGAGACCTCAAACAGCAAGGTGACAAAATCAGCCGACCTCATCGCGCCCGAAGGCTATGGTGAAATTGCGACCGGCGGCCAGAGAATCCACGATTACAGTACGCTTATGGAAAGAATTGCGAAACAGGAGCTGCCGACCGAGTCCTTCGAGTGGTACCTGGAGCTTCGAAAGTACGGGATGCCGGAACACGCTGGGTTCGGCATAGGGGCGGAGCGAACGACAAGGTGGATGTGCGGATTGAAACACATACGCGCAGCGAGCCTGTTCCCCAGGACGATAAGCCGGGTGAAACCCTAACTACTATTGGGAAAATCGTCGGCCTGAAAAGTTCCATAAGAGCGAAGGTACAGGACAAAGAGAAGGAAGGAGAAAAAGTTCTGAGAGTGTTGCAGACGGAAGAAGCGATAGCAAGCAGGAGTTGAAAAACAATAGTTACGCCTTCAAGCGATGGTGAAGGATCAGCGCCATCAACTGCTTCTTCGGATCAACCTCCATCGGATTCGAGTGCAATTCAGGACGTGGAGATCGACGAACTCGATGGAATAGGTCCAGTAACAAAAGCCAAACTCAACAGCGCCGGAATAGTAACCCTCATGGACCTCGCCGTCAAATCACCGAGCGAAGTCGCCGACGCCGTAGGTTCGGATCTTTCAAGGGCCTCGGAGCTGTGCAACAAGGCAAGGTCGAAGCTGGTCGAACTCAAGTACTTTGACGACGATTTCGTCTCCGCGACCGAGATATACAAAAAGCGCAAGACGATCGAGCGCATCTCCACCGGTTCAGCAAACCTCGATGACCTCCTTGCAGGAGGAATTGAAACCCAGGCGGTCACAGAGTTCTACGGCGAGTATGGTTCCGGCAAGACGCAGATTTGTCACACGCTATGCTCCATGGTTCAAGCCTCAAAGGCTCAGGGCGGTCTCTCAGGAAAGGCCGTATACATCGACACCGAAAACACCTTCCGCCCGGAGAGAATCATTGGGATTGCAGAAGCTCGAGGCTTTGACCCAGATGAGACGCTGGACGGAATAATAGTCGCAAAGGCCTTCAATTCCTCTCATCAAGAGCTCATCCTGAGGGAACTCGGCTCGAAGATCAGAGAATCAGGAGTGAAGCTGGTTCTCGTCGACAGCGCTGTCGCGCACTACCGAGCAGAGTACTTAGGGCGTGGGACCCTCTCAGAGAGACAACAGAAGCTGAATCGTTTCATGCACTCGCTTGTGAGAACCGCCGAAGTATACAATGTCGCAGTGGTCGCGACAAACCAGGTGCAAGCTTCGCCTGACACTTTCTTTGGGGACCCAACGAAGGCGACGGGAGGACACGTCGTAGCGCACACGAGCACATACAGGGTCTATCTAAGAAAGTCGGGAAAGAACAGAGTGGCAAGGATGGTGGACAGCCCGTACCATCCTGAGAGAGAAGCAGTGTTCGTACTGAACGAAAAGGGAGTAGACGATCCTCCCGAAGAAGGTTCGTCTTCTAGCTCTCGAAGCAAGAGAATCAGCCACGCCTGAGAGAGCCGAATTTCTTCATAACCGGAAATTCATCACAAACTTGCAATTACTGGGAAAGTGTATGATCTCAAAGAAACCCCGATCCGTTTGGATTGCAAACTTTATAACGCCTCTTCGGAGCCTCTTTTCGACGAATACACAATTGCGTCCGTCACGTATGGCTTTCTTTGCGATTGCCATTTTGCTTTTGCTCACAATCCCCGTCGTCCTGGGATCTTCGGTCTCCAACCTCGCTGGAGACAAAGGAAGCTCCCATCTGCTAGCTCCATCTGCGAACTATACTGAGAATCTTGCGATTTACCTCACTTCGGGCGAGACGTTCTGGAGGGCCGACTTCAACGGAGGCAACATATCTGTCAGTTCTCTCACTATCCCGCAATCCGTCTCTGCCTTTTCCATGACCTTGACTCACTACTCAAATTGGAAGCCCCAGTTCGAACTGTTCACAACATACGGGTTTGGCTTGCTGGGTAACACCGAGCCTAGCCCTGACGGCGTGGTGCTCACGATCAACACGACCTCTCAGGCTGACGCCCAATCCCTCGCAAACTCGTTGGATCAGAGGTTTGCACTCGTCTTTTCGCCGGCCTCGCAGAGCTCAGGATCGTACTCGTTCTTCTCTCCGATGGACTTTATCACGGAGATGCATGTTTACTTTTGGAAACTGATACCCTCGTATTACGGCGGATTTGCAAACATGACTTCAGAGACTCAGTTTGAGTCTAACGACCTACTCTACTACAAGCTAGCATACACTCCATCTGCCTACTCCATTTCAATCGGCGCACTGGCTCCGCTAAATCTCGCCTCGGGCAGTTTCGCCCTCTACACACAGCTTGGGCTCACCCAGGGCAGCCACAACTATTCGACAGTCGCAAGCAGTTCAACGGTCGAGATTCACGTTTACGGAGGCCTGATTAGCAACGCGAGCTTCCCCTTCCAGAACTATCCGTCGAATTACTCCGCCTCAATTTCGACGAGCAAAACTAGCGCGAATTCAACGATTCCCAACATTAACGCGACACTGAACCTATCCTTCCCTACGCTCTTGGCATATAGGCAGATTAGCCCATCGCTCACGCCGTCAAAAGATGCAAACGTCTCAGTGACAATCACAGTAAAGGATGTCAGCCCGCAGGGAGCTCCAGGAGCGACGGATGTAAAACTCAACGATTCTTGGATTTATTCACAAAAGAACAACTTCAATCTCACAATCGGACAGACCTCGGGCAGCGAAAATCTATCCTCTGGGCAGAGCATGACTGTTGCGTACGCGTTCACCGTACTTGCCTCGAACGGTACTTTCAATATACCGGCCACGCCGGTGACGTACCAGTTCAAGAACGGTAACAATACACTCACGTCCTCTGTGCTACTCAATCCGGGGACCATAGTCATCGGAGGTCAGAACACGCCTCTGATTGAAGCAACTGAGACGTTGGGCGGTGGTGTTTTGCAGGCCGGTCAGACCTTCTCGGTCAACATTACGATTACAAACAAGGGTAGCGGAACAGCTTTCAACCTCAACGCTGCAGGCCAGAAAAAGCAGGCGCTCCCACAGGGCTCTAGCTGGAGCTTCATAACAAACTCTAGCACGGCATCGCTCACTCAGACAAATTCTAGCGTGTCATTCCCGGTCAACTGGACTGATCCGGGAGGTCAGAGCCACAGCACGCTCACAAACACGATGAGCGCGACGTTCAGCTTCGGCACCCCTGCGACGCCGGCTGTTGGAATCCTAAAGAGCGTTGAACTGGCCAACTCGTCGAAGACTGCCAACGTCACTTTGATTCTCTACAACTCTTCACCGAACTCAGTTTCAAATCTCACTGTAAACGATCCTCTCCCCGCGGGAGTCGCATTCATCAAGAGCTTATCGAACAATTCCCTCAGGCTTTCAGGCGGTCTAGTGGTGGGAAATGTTTCCTCGCTTGCAGGTCACGCCAACACCACTCTAAATTATCTAATCAATATCACCGACTATAGTCAGAACTTTATCTTCGGGCCCGCGAACGTCTCCGCTCACTGGAACGGGGGAACAATCACACACTACAGCGCTGCCTATGTGCTGCCTCTGGGAGTTGTCGCCACAAAGCAGATCAACCCCTCGCAGGCATTCCAGGGCTCGAACGCCACAATTCTAATCTCATTGAAGAACGGGGGATCAATTCCAATTTACAATGTGGTCCTCAACAATACCTTTGACCAGTTCGTCAACGTCACAAAGTCAAACTCTAGTTTTAGCCCAATTCTAAATCCTGGCTCTAGCATAAACGCCTCTCTCAAGGCAAACCTGACGGGAACAGCAGGCACCTACAACTCTTCCACTGCGGTGGCATCGTTCCTGATCGCGGGCTACAACAAATCAGCGACCAGCGCGCCGTACGTCCTGACGATCTACCACCTGGTCGAGGCAAACTTCAGCTCAACCGCTCTAAAGTTCGAGGAAAATCACAACATCAACGTGACAGTCACGGTCTATAACCCTTCAAACGTCACGGTGAACAACGTTGTCTTCTCGCTCCATCTTCCGAGTGGGCTCAACCTTGTCTCGAACACCCAGCCAAACTTTACGATCTCCACACTCGGCCCGGATTCAAACAAGTCCAACTCTTTCGTCGTGATAACAAACCAGCCCAATGTCTACCGGTTAAGCAACGCTTCGCTGTACTTCCAATACCAGGGTGTCACGCTGAAAGGCCTCGCAAACTCCTTCACCCTTACTCTGCAGGACGACATCACCCTGCGCTATGGGATTCCGATCCTGGTTGCCATAATCATCGCTCTTGCGACTCTCTTCTTCGCCCGCAGGCTCTCTAAAGGCGGTAGTACCAGCTCTACAAATCGCACTTGACGATTGCGAGCATAAAGTAGCGCCACTCTGAATTGGCCAAGCAAGAAGTTCAAATAACTCGCTCGACCACACCATAGCTTCGGGCCCAACACGCTTTGGCATCTACTTCGACCACAGTCACCGAGAAGACGCGCAGAGTGCTTCAGGACCTCGGCCTGACAGATTACGAGATCAAGACGTACGTGACGCTACTTTCAAACCCGGGAAGCCAGGCGAGCGACATCAGCCGAGAGTCGGACGTCCCTGTGTCGAAGATTTACGAGGTCTTGAGCAACCTCGAGAGGAAGGGGTGGGTCGAGTCCCAGCACTCTAGACCGAGCAAATACTTTCCAAAGTCTCCATCGACCGCTCTTCAGGCGTTCAGGCTGAAGCTCGAATCAGACCTGAAGGCAAACGAGGACTATCTCCTCAACGAACTCATGCCCATCTATCAACAGAGGGCGACGCAAGAGAGGCCGGACATTTGGATCGTGAGAGGGGACTTTAACATACTCGCAAAGGTCAGCGAGAGTATCAACAGGTGCAAGAAGGAGCTGCTGATCGTCGTACCTTCGGTCCTGAACGACGTAATTGAGATGATTGTCCCTTCGCTGAAATCGATGAAGGAGAGCGGTCTTGTGGTGAGAATTCTAATGAGCGGAGTCGTCGACACAAAGATCGCAGAAAAGGTCGGCGACTTGGCCGAGCTACGATTCAAGGACAACATGTTCGGCGGAGGTGTCATCGTAGATGCTAGGGAGGTTGTCCTACTGCTCGGAGGGACGCCGGACGACCCAAGCCAGGCTCTTGGCATATGGTCCGACCACGCTGGGCTCTCGTCCTTTGCGAAGAACTACTTTGAGTTCCTTTGGGCAGAAGCAGAAACACCCAGCAAAGCTTCGATGTCCGCTTCGATCAAAGAGTGAAAGGGAGCTCATCCACTCATATAATGAAGTGGAGATTCTGAACCCGCTTCTTTCACCTTTCTTTCTTGCCTTGGACGAAGGCAAGGAACGCTTGCTTTGCCTCATTGTACGGCATCTGAACGGGTGGATGCTTGAAGCAGTATGCAGAGATGCTTTCCAATGGGCCGCTGACTCCCCTGTCCAAACCAATCTTTACCCCGCGCACGGCGTCGACCATTACGCCTGCAGAATCGTAAGCATCGATGACATGTAACTTCAAGTCGATTGTGAGAGGAATGTTCCCAAAGTATCTACCCTTCAACCAAACGTAGCAGATCTTGTCGTTGTCGAGAAACGGAACATAGTCGCTTGGGCCTATGCGCGTTGGAACCTCATAGGGTGACATCGCCCGGACGGCGCTCGTCTTGCTTATCCTCTTGTCGACGAGCCTTGACTCCTCGAGCATGTTCAAAAAGTCCGCGTCTCCGCCAATGTTCAGCTGATAGGTCTCGTCGACCCTGACCCCGCGGTCAACGCAGAGTTTCACAATTGTCTTGTGGAGGACTGTCGCGCCGAGCTGGCTCATTACATCGTCACCAGCCGTCGGGAGACCGGCTTCGACGAACTTTGATTGCCAGGAAGGCTCCGACGCTATGAAGACCGGCATTGCATTGATGAATGCGGCGTGTGCCTTGATTGCTTCGTTTGCGTAAAACTCTACTGCCTTTGTGCTTCCGACGGGTAGGTAGTTGATCAGTATCTCTGCGCCTGAATCTCGGATTGCCTGAGCCACAGATGGCACCTCGGGCTCGTCCGATATCTTGACGACTTCTTTGAGGTACTTGCCGATACCGTCGAGCGCAGGTGCTCTTTGCACCTTTACGCCGAGCTTGGGAACATCCGTGATCTTCACAGTGTTATTGGGCTTTGCAAATATCGCTTCGGAAAGGTCTCGACCCACCTTCGCCCTGTTCACGTCGAATGCGGCCACGATCTCAATATCTGCCGGCGTAATACCACCGATGTCGAAGGCTGTGAGGCCGACAATCTCCTCATCTGGTGGTCTCGGCCTCTTTGAGTAGAAGTTGACTCCCTGGATGAGCGCCGAAGCGCAATTGCCTACGCCAGCTAACGCAACCCTGACTTTTGCCATGATTTACTACTGCGAAGTACCTCCTCTAAGAGAGCGATATTTCAGCCAATCCCCTCTTTCTTGATATGAGGGACAACCCAGGAGGACATTGCGATGACATGGGCAAAGCACAGAGACAATTTGGAGGTGTGGATGTAATGTCGAGGCTTTGACTCTGTCAAGAGTAAAGTTCCTCAAAGAGGAAGAAACCATGTGGTTTAGTAATTTGCTCTCGTCACCATCCGGCTGGGATTATGTTTACCTGAGGAGCACCATATTCTCATCCACGATTTCGGATCTCAGAGAATTATGGAGAACGCGATCTGAATCTGCCGAGAGCTGACACTGGCCGCCCCGGAAACTCATCATCTCGATATACGATTATCTTTTATATCAATTGGCGCTCGATTTTACGTCTCAAACCAGTCAGGACTTGCGAACATGATCGAGGAAAGGTCAGCCGGAGCTGTCATCTTCTACAGCGATAAGAGCGCCACCAACTCAGGTAACTCTAGGCTGTTCCTGGTTCTGCACTATCCTGCGGGCCACTGGGACTTTCCAAAGGGGGCCCTTGAGAAGGGGGAGACGGAGGAACAGGCGGCAAGGCGGGAAATAATGGAGGAAACTGGTCTTCGCATAAACTCATTCCTGCCTAACTTTCGCAAACTGATTGACTATCACTACAGAAGATCCGAGGGGCTATCGCACAAGCAGGTCGTCTTCTTCCTGGCTAGATCCGAGAAGAAGGACGTGACAATCTCGTTCGAGCACTCTGGATATGACTGGCTCACTTTGGAGCAGGCGCTTAGAAGACTGACTTTCGAGAATGCGCGCAACATTCTCCGTGAGGCTAATGCGTTTCTGTCCAAGGTAGCAGTGAGCGATAAACCTCTCTAGCCGCAGCGGCCGGGTAAGGATTGGACACGATAGACCTTCCATAGATCAGGTAATCTGCCCCAGCCTCCAGAGCCTCAAGAGAGTTTCCTCCCTGCGCGCCAGAACCGGGCGACAAAATCTTTATTCGAGTTTGCAATGCTGCTCTTGCCCGCCTGATCTTATCCGGGCGGGTGGAGCCGACAATCACGCCGTCTGACCCCCAGTTGTTTGCTCGCTCGAGAAAGGTCTCGAACATCGTTTTGCCACTGTCAAGCTTCAGCCCGTATCCTTCATCAGCCCCGCCGTGGGACATGTACGCGAGCGTGATTATCCCCATGCTCGCGCTCTTTGCCTCCTGAAAGACAGTGTCTAGGGCGCCGCTGTATCCGACGAATGGATTTACGATTACTGCAGAAAAATGGGCGTCGTGTAGGTATTCAAGCGTAACCCTATTCGTGTTGTCGATGTCATTGAGTTTTATGTCTGCAATTGAAATGAGCCCGAGGGAGGCTGCCTCTTCATTGATAGCGGAAATTTTGCGCAGCGAGAGGGGGAGCAAGAGGTGGAAGTTGATCTTTATGCCGCAGAGGTACTCGGATGTAGCTTGAACGAGCTTTTGAGCTCTTGCGGAAAGATCGATCGTACTACCAGTGTGTTCAAAATCAAGCGCAAGGATAATTCTGCTCTTTGACTGGCTAGACTTGAAATCAAGAGCTTTCATGAACGCCGAGCTGTTGCCGCTGCTAGGCGCGTTGCTAGTCAATCCGTCTCGACCAGAGGGTGTGGCTCTTTGAGTCGGATGATCTTCACGTAGAGGTTCCCATGTTCGTCGGTACGGTTGGTCAAAAAAGCCTGAGACCTCGAAGTGGAGTATCCTGCATAGTTCTGCTCTGGCCTTCCGTCCTGCTCATAGTAGAAAAAGATCGAAGCCTCCTCGTACTCCTCAATCCGGGTGAAGGAACCCACGGTCCATCTGTTCTCGCGTGAAGTAGCGGGGAAAGCAAACATCGGGAGCGGAGGCTCCTCGAACATCACTTTGTATGTTGCGACCTTTAGGATGCTCATCATGTCTTTGACCTGCAACGAGAGGAACTTTGGGCCAGTGTACTTTGTCTTGGAATCAAGTGCCTGCTGGAATATCTTCGGGAGCTTTACTATCTCGATGATCGGTGCGTAAATCATTGCAGGATTTGAGGGCGTATCGACTAGGGCGACATCTTCCCCTGAAGCGGTCGTTCTGTAGCTTAGAAATTGCTTTACCTCGTCTGAATTCGCATAGTAGAAAATAGGCGAACCTACGAAAAGATCAAGTTGCGTGGCCAGCATGACTTCGCTGAAATTCGGTTTCTTAATTGCAAAGATTGGAAGCGGAGCCCGTTCAAGCGCACAGACAAGCCGCGCAAGCTCGTTTACGCTGCTCAATTCGATGAACTCGGGAGCCCTGACCGGTCTCCTCTCCTCCTGAAACATAAAGTCCTTGATGGGTGTAGCGGAGGGTTGACTCAGAGCGGAGATCTTCTTGGCTCGGGGCAATCTGAGCAATGGGATTTGATTTGCTTAAATAAGCCTTTGGCGTGTGGGAGGGAGAAACCGGACCTTTCACCCCCTCCTCTTTTTCCCTGTCTTAATGTAGCATGTACAGGCTGAGAAAGAAGAAAGTGCGGTCAAGACGTCGAACATCTCCTTAATCCTGTACCAGATCACGTCCGCTTTTTTGTGCCCTGTTTGAGAATAGATATTCAGTCTGACGTCACGCAAATTGCAGAGAGGGAGGCGGAACGGAAAATATGACTGATACGGATGACAAGTTGTCTCCTCATGATGCTGTTGTGGGGGCGCTGAACCGTGCTCGTGATATCATAGACAAGATGGTTGTTGATCCTCAAAAAGCGCATGACGCGGACCTACTATGGGAGTCCTACTCGGAGGTAGAGCTCTCAATTGGAATTGCAAAGTTTCTCTATCCTCCTAAGAGGGAAGAGGTCGGAACGTTCCGGGAAATTGCAGTTTCGAAGAATAACGACCCGCAGAGCATGGCGATTGAAAAGCTAATCACCCACCTTTCGGAGATCAGATCGGAACTAGAGTTTGCACAATATAACATGGAGAGCGGCCGTAGCAACGAGGGGTTGCAGTCTGCCCGGAAGGCCAGAGATACACTGAAGATGCTGCTACTTGCTCACAGAAAAGCTAGAAGAGCTTCACTAGTGAAAAAGGGAAGGTGGGACTCCGGTTCAAAGAGTCTGACAAAGGATCCATAACCTAGGAAATCTCTCTTGCTCCTCAAGATAGTGAGAACTGACGAGGCACTATCAGTAGCTAATCCCGAATCAATTGATTCTCAGCCGTTTAAGAGGAGGGGAATCTGACTTTTGCCTCCCGAGCCGCTTCTGGCTCGGTGTGGTTTCTTACTTCTTGCTCTGTTCCTCTTCTTCTTCCTCTTCTGAAACTTCGTGTTCTGGCCTGCTCACAAACTTGAGCACTCCGCCGTCTCCGAGGATCCTGAAGCGCTTTCTGAGATTTCTCTGGTGCAGGTATCTCTTCAGGTAGGTTCGTATCTCGGGGCTTGATACGTGCGTCCTCTCAGTTTTGTCTTCGAAGGTCACGATATCGCCGCTCCGATCAGACTTTACAAAAAGCTTTGACTCGATGAAACTTGACAACCCATCCTTGTCCTCGTTTTCAAGCGAGGAGACGTCGACTTCAACCAAACCGATAGAATCACTACTTTGCCTTGTTGCACTTCAATGCAAGATCTCGATGGTCAAAAAAACCCTTCGGCTCTCACATACTCGACCGAAGATCTCAGCCACTCCGATCAATAATGTCCTCGGCGTCCTTTCCAGTGCCTATCAGGACCACTGGTATTCTCAAAGAATCTTCAACACGCTCTATGAATTCCCTAGCCTGTTTGGGCAGCTCCTCGAATTTCCTCTTGCCAGCGGCCTCCGAAAAGACAGCATCGAGTTTAGTAATAGCAACCTGAGTCGCCGAATTCAGCATTACTGATTTCTTCGCTAGCTCATAGTTGAAAGCCGCTGCCCTGCGCAATCTTCCAGTGACGCTCCCATACTCCTGCCAGCCCCTAGCTACGGTTTCCTCGGGACTCAATTCACCATCCAGCGGCCCCGAGCCAACCCTCGTCAGGTAAGCTTTGAATACAATAAGGACGTCGTCGACCCGCTTCGGTCCTATTCCCACGTCTGAGCAGATTCCGGACGCACTGACATCCTTGCTGGTCACAAATGGATAAGAACCGTGATAGAGTGAAAGCAGAGTCCCCTGCGTCCCTTCCACCAGCACAAATTCGCCGCGATCTAGGGCGCCGTTCACTTCATCAGAGACGTCCGCGAGGTACGGGCTAAGACGAGCTTCATCAGAGGCGAGCCTTGCCCTTCGGAGAACCCTGTCCGCGTTAGCCGGCCCGGTTCCGGTGCCAGTTGTCCCGATCTTTTCCTTGAGGTGGCCGATTTTGTCCTCTTCTATGTGTCGCCTTTCTATCATCCCACAGTTCCTGTCAACCCTCATCCGTTTCTCGCTCTTGGTCTCTAAGACTTCATTGAGAAGTACGTCCGGGTCGACGAGGACTCCTGCCCCGATCATCAATTTGGTACTGGGATTTACGACGGCGCTGGGAAGCATCCTGAGCTTCAGGGTCTTCCCCTTGTAGACTACGGTGTGTCCCGCGTTTGGGCCAACACCTCCCCGAACCGCAATTGTAGGTTTTTCTTTGAGTGCAATGTACGAAATTATCTTGCCCTTACCTTCATCGCCGAAGGCTCCACCGACTATTACCCGACAACCCAATTCAAAGAATCAACGACCAATGCGGCGCCCAGAACTGAATGTACGCGTCACGCATGCAATGTTAGCGGTTTCTGACTTCATTAAAAAATGTTGAGACCCGGTTTCGTGCGAGGTTTCTGCAACGACCATTTCTCATACAATCTAATTAAGTACAATGCGCCGGTGATCATGGGGTAATGTCGAGCTACTTTTCGTATTACCGACAACATCGTTTAGACTCTGACAACCCAGTTTTTTCGTTTATTTTCGAGGCTCAGAATCCGAACAGATCGAATTGAGACTTGAATGGACTAGAATCGGTAAAAGGAGCCAACAGGGCGTCTAGTTCCGGCATTACTTTACGATGCTAACGGTGGCCTGAACTTTGAAGAGCTCTCGTTATTCCCTTTGTTGTTCAGGCTCTAGAATGATAGGCTGTTCTCAACCAACGAACCCGCCACTTTGCCCAGGTACGTGCGAACCAAAAGCCACGCGAGTACGCTTGTAATCAGAAAAGAAATTCCAGCAAAAACCTCAAACTTACTCACGCTCGGAAGCGGATAGGGTTCGACGACCCCCACAATGACGTGAATCAGAGCCTGAACGAACTGAGATCCGGAAAAAGGTTCGAAACCAGACAGGAGTCCAGCGCGAAGTGAGACTATCACAGACTCAGAGTAGTTCTTCGTTGGGGCTTGGGGAGACGCTGCAAGATTTAGGACAATAATACCGGCAAGGTGTGACGCGTTGCGCTCTAAGGAAACCTCCTCGAGTAAGTTGCTGTAGCTTGGTGTTACAGTCAACGTTGGGTCGTGAGTTTCGGATATCACATTCACGCTTGTTATTAGCCATTGAGAAGCTGCTGATGTGTAATTGAGGGTCAAAGGAATCTTGACCGTTCTTTGCGACCCGCGTTCAAGCTCACAGGAGAAGAAAGACTCTGATCCTACGCCCACGCTCTTCAATTCGGGCGATGAAGAAGTCGCCCCAGAGATTGCGGTGCATGCATTCGAATGCTGTTGAGCATCTGCAGAAGGAAGCGAAACTCCAATGACCACAGTTAATCCGCCGCAGAGCAGGAGTACGATTGGCAGTGTTAGGAAAATAGACCTGCGCTCAAGCATGCGAGCCGTTCTTGGAATCGCGATGTCACTGGGTCGTGGCAGCGGTTGCCTCTCTGATATGCTTTTGCTATCAGGATTTCAAAAGGACACCTGCATAATGACCCTCAAACAAGTGTGCCGGCCGGTAAACATTATCACTCTGGGAGGTTACACTAAGACCGCATGTAAGATGCCAAACGACGCATTCCTGACGGCAATAGAGGCTAAGATTCTCGTTTCACTTGCAAGATCCAAAGACAATGTCCTAATTACCGAGTCAATCCTCAAGGAAACCAGGATCTCTGGCTCTACGTGGGCGGAGGAGCAGAACAAACTAATCGCAATTGGGTTGATAGACAAGAAGCCGGTTAGAGTGATGTCGAGAGGGAATGTATCCAGGGTTATGAGCTACAAACTTACGGACAAGGGTAAGCTTGTCGCGGTTAACCTACTGAATATTTCCCGGATTTTGTCTACTGGGCTTAACGCCTCTCCTGCTGCGAAGGACGGAGACGCGAGCATGATGAGCTTCGACCAGGTGCATTCATCTTCTGTTAGCACGGAACACGTTGGTGATTCCATAGACGGAAGGATCAAAGAGTCGATAGAAATTGGTCTTGACAGTTTCGGCGTCAACCTCGAGAAACTCGTGCGAGAGACCGTTGAGGCCGAAATCGGTGTTTCATGGGAGCGTATAGCTCAAGCTCCAGAGCAGCTGATGGTCGTACTGAGAGATCTGTTTGGACCCGAGGGGGCTAACACAATCGAGTCGATGATTGCTGCCAACATCAGACATGACCTGGGATTGACATCCATCACCACTGACCGACTTACCTTGCTTATACCCGAGGCGAAACGACAACTGGAAAGGCAAAGTCAATATCTTCGCAGGAGGGTTCTGGACGAATCAGTTCAATCTTCGGTTTCATCGGAAGACTTGATGTTGCCCTGATTTCTTTACCGACGAGGTGTCTGAGGAGTTTTGGACGTCTTCAACGCATTAAATTTTCCAATCCAACTTGTTGTGCTGGACATTATTTCGCTGATTGCGGCAGCAGGGCTTGGGTATTACGCCGCCCGTATGTTCTTTCATCTTCGCTGGGGGAGGCTTGAGAAGGGCTGGCGGCTCATGACTTTCGGAGCCGTAGTTCTAGCAGTCGGATATGCATTTATCACGGCGGAAGACGCGTTCCTCGCCTACTCTATCTACTACATGGCGGCAGACTATGTGGGAACAATAATGTCGTCGATTGGGATAGCTTTGATAATGCTTGGAATACGCGCCCAATACTTGGAGTGGACACGGCGAGTTGTTTCCGTCAGGGCAAGAAAGTAGAAACCGCGCGATAACTACGCTCCATCTTATGATTGCCCTTGCCATCAGAAGGCGGCCGCCAATTTCCTTCACCGGCATCATAATTTGCTTTGCAACATCAGGCTTGCAGATCAATTTGATGTCAAACCCTATGAATCCCCGTGGCCCACGCGCACTTCGCTCCTTTGTTGTGGTGCGAGCTTCTCTTGCAATACAAGACCGAGCAGGATAATTCCAATTCCAAACCCCATAGCACTCGCATACGCTTCGCCAGCTGATCTCGTCGCACTACCTGCCGAGGGACAGCACGACAGTGCTATACCGTAAACAATGTACCCGCCAAGAAGAAGAGTCGCGAACGCGGATATCCAGATTATCAAGATCTTGAGCTGATTTTGTCTGCCCGTAACCTTGAAATCATCTTGCGTATCGGATTTCAATTGGGAATCTACTATCTCTCTGGCGCTAGACATTGACTACAAATTTGACAGTATTTGTGGTTACCCCTCCTTCAAACAAGATGCAGACTGTGTTTCTTTCAGGCCTTACGGGACGGTTTCCGATGGTGTGCATATCTTCACTCTACTTGATTTTCTTTCATGAATCACGAGCTTTGAATGACCACTGTTTACCGACTGTCTAAACTCGCAGTCTGGCAGTTGCAGTGAACCCGGACTGGGATTGCATTTCATAATCGGTGTCATAATCTGAAGAGCGAGAAGTTAGGGCAAAGGGGAAGGGTAAATCTCCATATCTTGCAATCGGAACTGAAGTTACAAAATAGTCTGCATCGAGTGTCCGTTTCCCGCTTTAAATACAGTATTAGCTCCGTTACGTACCCCCTCTAGGGGGGTACCCCAATGAATTCTCGACAATTGTCGAGAAGTCCAAAGATAGTTAGAGTGGAATTCCCTCCGCTGAATTATGGAATTATCTTAATCTATGAACAATGAAAGTCAAGAGAGATTGGGGTACAAAGCATGAGGCATGAACAAGCTAACTCGAATTGTGAAAGCTACAAGAAGTACCTCTTTCACTATCTTCCAGCACTTTGCTCGAGTGTTTCTTTTCCTGTCCTCCTTTTGAGTGGGTAGGACGAAGTGGGAGACGCGTGAGGCAGGCTTTCCTTGAACTTTATCATGATACTTAGGATCTGGATTCCTTCTTTCGGTTTCATAATTGATAATATTTGAATCTGGCAAACGGCCGTCATTTCCATTTCGAGCGAAGAAAAGAGAAGGAAGCGGAAAGAAAACTCTCCGTTATTTCAGATTGATGTCTGGTTTGTCAGACTCTCCTCAACACGCTCCCCGTGATTCGTCACAATAGTCATAGAAAGAGAAATGAGGAGGAAGCCAAAGTTTTGCGCAGCCAAGATCAGAAAAAGCAAGTAAGAAGGCAAAAGGTAAACGACGACGAAACCGGCCATTCGAAATTAAAGGCGAAGATCGAAGAGTGGCTTGAAGCTGAAGGGATTTCTTACACGAATGTCGCAGACTTCAATTCTCACTTTCACATTCAAGTAAATCTGAAAAACGTCTGTATCCACATCCAAGAATCAAAGGTCAGGCGAGGCGTCCTTGTGGTTCAAGGGGTGCTTTCGCCTAGCGAACTGCAACTGGACAAGTTAGAGCAAGTCAAGCCCGAGGATAAGCGATCACTCTTCCTCTCTTTGTTTGCAATCCTCGATAAGAGCGAGTACCTATTCATGTTGCAAGAGGACTTTTCTTCGAAGAGCTGGCTACGAATTCACCGGACGCTTTATGTTGAGGACCTGACCAGGTCAAGTCTGCTGAACGAGATGAAGGACCTGAACACAAAGTTCGTCAATATGAACTATGCGTTAAACGAAGCCCTAGGCAGTCTGGTTCCGGTTTCAAAGGATTTGCCCATTTACAGTTGAGAAGAGACGCTACAGAGGTTGTTCTCTTCAATCTCAGCGCATTCCATACTTTATTGCAGCGACTCTCTTCATTCCCTCAAGGTCGCTGACCGCTTCAAAATAGGCTAAAGCCTGCTCGAACTCTTGCAATGCCCTCTTTTGTCTCTCCTGCTCGTCTAGTTCTTTGCATGAGAGCGCTGCTCTACCTGCCATTTCGAACCATGCTGCGGCTCTCCCCCTGTCCTCCATCTTGACGTAGCACTCTCCAATCCAGGACATCAGCCCAATCTTTGACGCAGGAGAAATGCCAGAGTCTCCGAGATGTTGTTCGATCAGCTTTGCAGCGGTCATAAAACGGTTGAGCCTGATCAGATCCAGCGATTCTGAGACGAATCCCAATGCTGTGCACTCTAGTCTCCTATCAGTTTCGATGCTGTGTCACCGAATGCAAAATAGTAGGTTGTCTAAAAGATATCACAAAAGGGTCTCCGCACGTAGTGTGCTGGTTCTTTCGAGAGAAAGGGAGGCTTTGAGGGGGACAGTGACTTCGTGAGGTACAATCCTTCGAATGCATGCCTGTTTTTCCAGAGTCCCAGTTCGCTTTCTCTAGCCGATCGGCCCTCCACGCCTTGCCTATCTGTAAGAGAAAGTGGACTGAATATGTCCAAGACTTTTTCATGTATACGAAGCGAATCCATTCGTTTATCAGATCAGTAATTCACAGAGCCTGAAAGCTTTATGGTTCGACCCCCTATGCATGTTTGCTTGTTTGCCCATTGATTTAGGATAAGATAGGCGGCAGCTATTGTTTCCTAAGTGATGGTTCTGACTTCGTACTTTCCATCTGATGTCAGATGTAGTACATGACAATTTGAATAAAGAGGTCACTAGTTTATCGAAACAGGGTTCTGTCAGTGGCGAGATCACGTTTGCAAAATGCGGCGGCTACAACAGACACCTGACGCAGATGGCCGCGAAGATAAGCGAATGTAGGAAACTCGGGATACGCGTACTGATATCGTGATACGCGGGCGCGAAGAGCTCTGAACGCGGTTTTGTGTATCCTAGGGGCGAGCACGGGACGCCAAGAGAGCTTCAAGAAAGGAATTACATTGCAATCGAATCGAGGACTTTCGTGCTCATTGTGAATCCGGGCGGATACATCACCCCAAGGACTGCATTCGAGACTGTGTATGCTTACGCCAAAGGGATCCAGTCTACTGCACAGACGAGCCTGCAGACTGTATCTTTAGGTTCTTCACTACATTCGGGAAGAAACTTTCCGAGATCAAAGCCTTGCTAGAGTAGTAATTGGCGCAACCATCTAGTGAAAGGAAGAGTTGAGAGTCGCCCGCGGCTGGAGCACTTTACACCAGTAGGAAGAAATGGAGGGTTAAGAGAAAGGTAAGCACAACGCTTTGATTTGCGATACGCGAATCGCTACGCAAAGGAGGATGGTCTAACTCAATATTGGCTAATAGCAGCTTTCTGGCTGCCGACATCGACACGAGGTTCGCTGCCCTGGGGTTTTTCGGCAATCTCAACGAAATACTTCCAGCTAGCCATCTTGAAGCAGATTGGCACCTGGCAAATCAGCACATCGTCGGTCATGGGCGTTCTTTCGGGACCAGCTGCCCTGTTCGCGTGATCCTCGCAGAGGTAAACAATCGCTTTCATTCTTCTACTTCCTGTCTGAACTCTGATCAAAAGTCTGGAGGCTCCTATCCCTTCTAAGCGCTTGAGATCCTTTGCGTTCGAACAAAATCAGATAGCTCTCCTATTAAACGGTTGAGAAGTCAAAATCAACCTGAATGAGCCTGAAATTCATGCGCATTTGAGCTTGCTATTTGGAGCTGGGCTAAACCGATAGTGCCGCCAGTTTGCCGTCCGAAGAATCAAACTGTCTGTACGTCGAAGAGAAATGACTTTTCGAGTTGGCGGGATAAGAATTATCTCGGTGCGTGCTTGGCAATTGGATTTATCAAGGCAACACACTTAGGCATTTAATGAGATTTAGCAATACGTTGCTCGAAGCCTCGTTTCTCTGACCGGCAGTTCTTGAACATTTTCACGAAATTATGTCGCTAAAGCACTGGATGTGGGCAAGAGGGTTCATTGCTCAAGTTTTAGCAAAGGATGTCAAAACTTCCTTCTCTTGTGCTTTCCCTTAACATGAAAACGCCACTCTTCAAAACCAGTAGACAGCCTTGGCGCCTACCTATCATTCAACCAGCAGTCTTCTGAACGAAGTCGGAGAGCAGCGTATTATTGGGAGGAAAAAGGATGAAACCGGAATTTACTACAGCGTTTCAGTTGAGTGCTTCCAGGGGTCGGCAAAGTTTGCTCCACCATAGATGAATTCAGTAGCGTAGAGGGCTGTTAGTTGTTGCCCCACAATCTTTTGATCTGCGATGTTCCGACTGTTCGAGAGTGCGTATTTGCGTAACTGCAGGCGGTTGTTTTTTTGGGGTCTTGCTTGTCTGCCTCAAGTGGCCGAGGCTCACAATTTCCAAGCGGGCGAATTCAAGCGGCGGCCCTTTCAAACAGTCGTGATTGGAGTGTTGTTCTCAGGGAGCCTGTGCTGAGTCATCCATTTGCGATGCAATACGGTGAATCCGGCTAGAAGCAACGCGACAAAACCAATTTCCAGAGTCAAATGAATTTCATCGTATGGATCTTGAGCCAATGTCCCGAACGCTACTAGGGTTGCAACTAACCGCCCGATGAGAAAGAGTACGCTTGCACCAGTGAAAAGAAGGAAGGATTGAGACATTATTCCACCTCGGAAGAACCTGTAGAGTGCAAGGCAGCTAGCGAGCAACCCCACGCTCGCCACCAACTCTATCACTCTCGTCGCAAAATCAAAAGAATCAATCAATTCGAGATTTTTCAGTCCAGCCCTAACTTACTTCGAGACCTGCTTACAAGAACCGACAAAGCCGGCAACGGTAGGATCTCGAATTATTCTGCACTCTTGTACGGCGCGGAGTCTAGCATCCCAGAGACCTTCTTTTAGCCTTTGATTTTGCGAGAAGTATTGCTCGTGCAAGATCAGTACTTTTCGACAGCTGCAATTTGAAATCTTGTCCTATCTGGAAAGCAAGAGCGCTCTCGATTCTCTTGGCGGACATTTCTCCGAATATCTTCCGAATGCAATCCAGAAACGCCCTGGGATAATTTACGATTGCGATTGGGGCCTGGCCAGTTTCGCTCTCGAAGGACCAGAGCATAGATTCCATTATCCCCTTGCCATATATCTCCAGTCCCTTACAAATGCTTGAGAAAATTCGAAGATGCAAAGTATCCGCTTCTGGGATCCGATTTGCAATCTCTGATTGCAGCGTTGATATTTCGGCCAGCAGTTTCTTCCTTGTAGCCATTCTCATCGAGATCTGATCCTTATCGTGACTCTTGTTGATCTCTCTTTCTAGTTTCCTCATTCGATTGCGGGCGTCTAGGATGTCAAGGACTATCCATTCCGGCGAAGTCCCGAATTCTGCGGTCATTACGCCGCTTTGTTTCTCTTCCAAATTGTAGGAGTCAACACCCCTTATAGCGAGCAATGAAAAAAGGTTTCCCTTTCAATCGTCAGTATAATTCTTGAGATGGCTTCTTGTTAAAGGTACCCTTGAGAACGAATTTTGCCCTCCCAAGTACTAGAGCGTGAAATCCAATTGATTGCGGCACTATCTTCGAAGCTCCGCTCTCAATATCTCGTGCAAAGTGAGAAGGTGGCTATGGGTCTACTCTAACATACCATGAAGCACCTTGAGATTTGTTAAGATCTCGCAGGATCGTGAGCAATGTTACAGCACTTGCTCTAACAAAAGTCGCCTTCTTCCTTCTCAGAGATCGTAAACGACTCCTGGCACTCTTGGGAACGGAGAGACCTCTCCCAGATACTTGGCCTTGGTTAGCCAGCAAACAAGTCTTTCCAGACCGATTCCGCCGCCCGCAGTTGGCCTAATCCTTCTTTCCTTGGCGAGGTTTAGCACAAGGTTGTAATTCTCAGGTTTTACTCCGTCTCTCTGCATCTTTGCGAACAATTTTTCATACTCGAATTCTCTTTTCGCTCCGGAAAGAATTTCCCCGTACCTCGGCACAAACAAGTCGTAGTTGTCCCACTTGCCTGTACCAAAATCCTGGAAATCGTAGAATTCCCTTGGGATGTTTGTCACCCACGCAGGCTCCTTTATCTCGGAAATCAAGCTTCGCTCCCAATCTGAATCCCCGTATTTTGCTTTCAACTTGTCCGCATCGTAAAGTTTGAACGGAGTCTTTGGCACCCGCAGCTCAGAGAAACTGCCCAATTTTGTGAGCTCCTCCTTGGAGTGGCGCCTCAAATCTCTAATCAATGCGCAGATCCATCCTTCAACGATTTTGCGAATCTGCCTTGAGCTAGCATTTCGAACCTCAAAATCTAGCTGCGTAAACTCGTAGCCGTGCCAACCCGTTGCGCTCCTTTCACGCTTTTCAATTCGAACGTTAGGAGAAATCACGAAAAGCTTGGGGTAGGCAAGGGAGCAAGAAACGAGCTTGTGGATTATCATGCTCGTTGTCGTCCTTACTGTTTCACCGTAAATCTCGACCTCGACCCTCTTCTCTATCGAAGCGCCAGGATCGGGCCACAGCGGGTCCGTCGTCTTTGAGAAGACCACGGGTAGTAACCAGGAAAAACCCTGACCCGAAAGTTCGCTTGAAAGGAACCTCAGAGTTTCAGTCATTACCTTTGAAATATTCACTTTCCTTTCGAGCTCTTCGAGGGAAAGTCGCTCGAGGGGATTTGCTATCTGGACCAAAGCATTGGAACTATCGGCGTTTTTCGTCGTTTCAATTGTCTGCATGATTGCCTAGCAAAAAACTGAGAGCTTCTTAATCCTATCCGTCATTTGGGTTGTCTTCAAGACCATCTTATGCTGGAATTCTGGCTTCTCCCTCTTTAGGATGGACGCAGCGTGGAAGAAGAACGGCACGTCATGTTGGAGAATAGGCGCACCAAAGGCGGCCAAGTGCCTTAATCCTAAGGTTTATCGAAGTACTATCATATTGAAGCATTATGACTTTACCATCTTTCTCCCATTGGCTTTCGATACCACCGAGATAACACTGATCCTCTGCGCAATCAGCTCCATAGCCGTAACCGCGGGCGCGATTTTCGTAGTTTTCTAGCTGAGACAGAATAACAAATTGATCAACGCCACAATCCAAGCCAACAGATCGACGATCGAATTTTCAATCCTAGAAAGAATCATCGATGATGCATTTGTAAGAAGAAGAAAGAACATGTACGACATTGTGAAGAAATATCAAGCAGTCAACTGGCAGGGTTTCATCGGTACAATTGAAGATTTCGAAGCTCGTAACTACGCCTACATGTTCGAGCTCCTAGGTCAGTTGGTAAAGGAGAGTATAATTGACTTGAAGACCGTCATGAACGCTCTAAAGTACATCGTTGTAGTCGACTGGGCAACGATGGCGCCGATGCTGAACTACCTAAACGGTGAGTACAAACTCAAGATCGACCCCCTGGGAAAATTTTGAGTGGTTAGCAAAAGAAACGGAGAATTATCTGAAAGAGAAAGAGTCAAAACTATCAATGAGAATCAGTTTTTATCACTGGACAGCACGTATTTGTTACCTGAATGTGTCGGCTAATTACTTCGAGATACCATTTAGATTGTTTTACACAAATAGCTAGTCGGCTGTAACGGAATTAGTTCCCCAGTGAATCGAGCGGGAATTCTTTTGGCAGTTGCCTTCTGTACCTGAGGAATGTCAGACGCCCTAAGATAGGTGTCCCTTCTTGCAACCCGACATTGCAACGCACTGGTTCAAGAACGCTTGAAGCCTAAACTATCCAAGTACTTTGTCGCTTACCAGATATCTTCTCGCGCGAGATCGAGGCGAGAACAAGGAAAATCTGCGATCGCGGTCCTGTGTGTGCTCTTCCCCGAATTCGTACCGAAGATATTGCCTGCATGACTTAACTGGAGGAATCAACAAGAAGTGAGTAGAACGACATTGAAATTTGAGTCAATTACGAGTAGGGAGTTCTGGAAAAAAGGGAGGCTATGTATTCACAAATATCTCGCATCAAAGGAACCTGAATGGGGTCAAGGTAGCAATTCTTGTGGACAACGGCTTTGAGCAAGTGGAGATGACGGATCCCCGCGAGGCACTTGATCAGTCAGGCGCCGAGACCAAGATCATTTCACCGGCGAGCGGCCATGTTCTCGGGTGGAAGTTCACGGAGTGGGGAGACGAGTTTCCGATCGATGTGCCGCTTGATCAAGCTGGGCCACAAGATTATGACGCTCTCATGCTTCCTGGCGGAGTTATGAATTCGGATAAACTGCGGAAAAGGCAGAAGTCAGTCGATTTTGCAAAGTCCTTCTTCATTGATGGAAAGCCGGTCGCAGCAAGATGTCACCGACCGTTGACGATAATCGAAGCCGGAGAAGCCAAGGGCCGAAGGATGACGTCATGGCCCTCGCTCAAGACGGATCTTCTCAATGCCGGAGCAGGCTGGCTGGACAAGGCACTCGTATCAGACGGCAACCTAGTAACAAGCCGAAAGCCGGATGACATCCCAGCGTTTAACGAAGGGATGATTGAGCTCTTGGCCCGAGCTCGTAGGAAGGATGAACGCGCGCATCAGATTGCTTGAGTGATAACAAAGAACCATCTTCTTCAAGCTCTGAAGACAGAAAAATTGTTAGGAGGAGAGAAGGCGCAGCCGAGTCGTTTCCACTCCTCTCTGCTTCCAATCACATCATCTTCTCGTCTGCTCTCAATCTCCTCCAGCCGGACACTTGACTACCTGGTGTACGGCATTCCCATTGAGGTGCTGTATGACCGTATGGTCGGTGTTGCACAACCACACCCCGTTCGTAACGCTCAGCACGGTGTTGAAGACGATAACAGTGCCTTTGAGGATTGGATCGGGAGTTCCGGGCGGCTGAATTCCCGCCTCCGCAATGACGGCTATTCCAGTAGGACCGTTAGCTTGCACTGGTGTATTAGGCGTTGCGAACGAAGGAGGGTAGAAACCAGTGTTAGCGATAACGTTCCACGCTAGCGTGATTTCCTTCATCTTGTCGCCGAAGACATTGCTGTGAATAACTATTCCTGGAAGCAAAGCATCTGCAATGCTATTTCCCAGAACGTGGATGTCATGAATTGTAACGAACTGACCGTCGGCCGCAACTACGATCTGTCCAATATAGGGTGGTGCTCCTCCCATAACCTGTGCTGGAGAGCTTCCAATCACTGTATTCCCAACCACCCATACGTTCCCAGTTCCAACGTATTCATCGTACCCTGAGATGACGATGCCGCACCCTCGAAGATTGTTGAAAACATTGTTGGATTTGACCGCATCGTCGTGAGAAGGATGGGGTCCGTTGGAACTTGGCGTGAGAGCACCAGGGTTGAAGGTCTGGTTGTCATCGGTTACACCTATGCCTCCATCCGCTGCATTGAAACTGACCACATTGTTAGAAATAATCGAGTAGGAAGTACCTACAAATTGGATCGCCTTGTCCTCTGCGATACATGCGGGTCGGGGAACGACGTTGCAACTGTGGCCGCCGCTAGCTCCATTTCCTGTGACGTAATTGTATTGTACCATAACATCAGATGAATCCTGTACAAGTATAGCGTGGTCGTTTGCACCGGTGATGGTATTACTTAAGATTTTGACATCACTAACCCCAGGCTTCACGTATATGCCAATGTCGCAACCCGCCGCGTTAATTGTCTTGTCGGAGATGGTTTTGTCAGAGGACCAAACAACAATGCGAGCGGTCAATCCCGTGCCGCCCGCCGGAACACAGCCGCCCCCATCCGAGGCAAACACTGTCGGCGCCTGCAGAGCGACAGGAAGCAGAAAGAGCGCACCTACAACACACAGTACGACGAGATTCCTTGGAGCAAGAACTCTGCTCGTTTTCAACGAATCACCGCGTAGCGGGAATATAGACGAAGTATATTATCTGGGTATGCACGATTCTCTAGAAGTGCCTTAAAGAGACGCTCGGAAATTTTACGCAATCAAGAGTTTGGGAAAAACGAAACGACAGATTTTCGGTCGCCTCGACCATAATTTCGCTAATCAAAAAGAATGATGCTTGGATTTTCCCCTACACTTATAGAGACAAACAAGTAAGGAATCCTCGACGATCATATTTTCTGATTCTTATTTCGGAGAATGAACCGCTTCCGCGCGAAGCAAGAGAAATTGATGCGCATTGCGCGGATGGATTGCGGAAACGAATTGCGATTGCTGCTCGAAGGCTTGCGTGAAAGAAAGCCTTTACCAGTAACGTTCTTGTACGATTAGTATTCGCGCATAGGCGAAACTTGCAAATCGATAGTTTACGGATGGATCACCAATACTTAAATTGCCTAGATCCTTCGCCCAATCCGAGATCCAAAAAGTTGGCTTCAGATTTCGATGCGATTATCATAGGCGGAGGACACAACGGCCTTACTTGTGCGGCATACCTTGCTAAAGCTGGGCTGTCTGTTCTCGTCTTGGAGCAGTACAAGACCGTCGGCGGTATGACCCTAACGGAGGAGATTACACTTCCAGGTTTTCGCAGCGACCTACACTCCTACTCACATACTTTCGATTTGCTCTCGCCCGCTTTACAGGATCTCGAGCTTTCAAAGTACGGCCTGGAATTCATATTCCCGGATCCTACATTCACAAATGTTTTCCCCGACGGAAGGGCAGCGTCGGTATGGCGCGAACTAGACAAAACCTGTGAGAGCATTGCAAAGTTTTCAAGGAAGGACGCTGAGTCTTGGAGGCGCTTACACGAAATGTACCTGGCCGGCAAACCCAGCACCGTCAGGTTGCTCTTCGGGGCACCACCGCCATTTGGGGCGCTCGCCTCTGAAATGGAAAAGTCCGAAACGGGTATGGAAATTTTCCGCTCGCTCTTGATCTCAGTTAGGACATGGTGCAATGAGTGGTTTGAATCAGATGAAATTAGGACGCTGTTCGGATCATGGGCGATGCACGCTGGGTTCTCACTCGAAGATTCAAACGGCGCCGATTTCGTCTACCTGATTACCTCGGTGTGCCAGGACTCGGGCAATGGCATAGTGAAAGGGGGAAGTGGAGGAATCGCGCTGGCGCTGGAGAAATACGTCCTTGCCCACGGAGGAACAGTCCTCACGAATGCATTCGTCGATAAGGCCATTATTAAGGACGGGAGGGCAACCGGCGTGAGGCTCAGGGACGGCCGCATGTTTAACGCGAAGAGAGCAGTCATTTCAGCTGTAGACCCTAAGCAAACCTACCTGAAATTCATTGGAGAAGATCAGCTCGATCCGACGCTGGCACATAAGGTTAAGCGTCTTGATTACGGAAGCTCGGTTGCAACGGTTCACTATGCTTTCAATTCTCGCCCGAGGTATCACGCTGGGGAGGAGGCCGACAACGCTGCCTATGTACACGTAACGCCTAACTTTGATTCGATGGCGAAGGTGTCTTACGAATGCCGGGCGGGCCTAATACCTGAAGATCCGTGGTACCTCGTAACAAATGACTCGGCGTTTGACCACACACGCGCTCCCAACGGCAAGTATGTCATGAAGTTTCTCCTCTGCAATCTTCCAAATCCCATCAAGGGAGACGCACGCGGAGAAATCAGGGAGCGCAATTGGGACGAAGCAAAGGAGCAGGTTGCCGACAGAGTGGAGGCAAACTTTTCTCGGTACGTGAAAAATCTGGGTGAAATAAAACTCAAGCGTGTCGTAGAGTCTCCCGTCGATCTGGAAAGGAGAAATCCGAACGTGGTCAACGGGAGCCTGCTCAACGGAGCTGCGCCCATTGAGCAGTTCTTTGCCTTCAGGCCTTTCCCAGGCTGGTCCCAATACAGGACCAATGTTTCAAACCTCTACATGTGCGGGTCCTGCACTCATCCAGGACCAGGCGTCTCGACTGCTCCTGGCTACAATGGGGCGAGAGCAGTTCTAGAGGATCTTGGATACGAGTTTGCAAAACTTACAAGCCTTCACTAGGTCATATAGAGGGACAATTTAGCAGATGAGTACAACAGCGGTTACCGTACAGGCCCCGAAGAAATGGGTTGGTCAGCCAGTCAAGAGAAAGGAAGATACGAGGCTGCTGACGGGAAGAGGACGTTTCATCGACGATCTGAAGCTGGCTGGAATGCGCTACGCCGCGATTCTCAGGAGTCCCTACCCACACGCTAAGATTGTTGCGATCGACACAAGAGAGGCTCTTGAACAGCCTGGCGTGCTCGCCGTGATAACTGGAAAGGATGTAGCCGAGCTCACAAACCCAATGGCGCCGGCACCCGCAATCCCGCTCCAATATTATCCAATGGCCATCGAGAAGGTCAGATTCGTGGGGGAGCCGGTCGCACTTGTCGTCGCCTCTTCGAGATATCAAGCCGAAGACGCATTAGATCACGTTCGCGTCGAATACGCGCCCCTCGAGCCAGTCGTGTCGATAGAGGATGCCTCCCGGGAAGGAGCTCCGCTTCTACACGAGTCGCTCAGTTCCAACTTAGTTTGGCACAGGCTGTTCAACTACGGAGACGTCGAGAAGGACTTTTCGCAATCCGATGGAGTGATACTGGAGAGTTTCTCCGTCCACAGAGTGAGCTCGACCCCGATTGAAACATTTGGGGTGGTTGCCTCCTACGACAAGTACGCCGATTCTCTGACAATTTACTCGAACAGCCAGATCCCCGGAGCACTATTTGCAATCCTAGACGGCGCCCTAAAGACTCCGCACAAGCAGCTGCGCATAATCACAGGGGACATTGGCGGCTCATACGGTGTAAAACTGGGGCTGCACTATCTTGTCCTGTTGAGCGCCGTCGCTATGAAGCTCGGCGTCCCAGTGAAATACGTCGAGGACAGAAAGGAATCGATGCTCGGGCTCCAACACGGAACCGAGACCAAATACGACGTCGAAGCTGCGGTCATGAAGGACGGGCGGGTAAAGAGCCTGAAAGTCAAGCTGCGGGAGAACGTGGGCGCATATCCGCAGTTCCCCGAACCGGAGGGCATACTCGAACAACTCTTTACTGGCGCATACAAGATTGGAAGCTACCGCCTCGACGCGAACCTCTATGTTGCAAACAAGTGCATGACCGGCCCATGCAGGGGCTACGGGCGATACAACGTTGCCTTTCTTGTCGAACGCGTGATCGATGCCACTGCAGAGAAATTCAACCTCGACCCAATCGAGGTTCGCTTGAGAAACTTCATCGGACCGGGCGAGTTTCCCTACACCGGGCCAAACGGCAACATATACGACAGCGGAGATTATGCCAAATGTCTGAAGAAGGCCCTCGAGGTCTTCGATTACGAGAAAGCTCGCGCCGAGCAGAGGGAAGCAAGGAAGAATGGGAGGAAGCTCGGGATAGGGGTTGCATTCATAGTGGAGATAGGCACGCCTAACTTTGCTCACTTTGGTCTCGTCTCAGACAAGCCTCCTTACTCTCTCCTCAGTAACAACACAGAGATAGCCACCGTGAGCCTGAACGGCACGGGTCGAGCCACGGTGATGAGCGGGATGTCTCCACAGGGTCAGGGGCAAGAGACCGCACTTGCACAAGTCGTGGCCGACGAACTCGGTCTCTCACCCGATGAGGTCGCAGTAGACCCCGGCTTTGACAGCAATGTGCACCCCTTTACGGGTGGATCAGGAACCTACGGAAGCAGATTCGGCGGTGTGGGCGTGAGTTGCGCGGTCGTCGCTGCGAGGAAAGTGAGACAGAAACTGCTCACAATTGCCGGTTTCATGCTCGGTGAAGATTACTCAAACCTCGACATTGCAAATGGACTCGTCTTCGTAAAGACGCTCCCTCAGAAGGCTATTCCGGTACACGCAGTTTGCGGGGCTACGATGTATCACTCCCTGATTCTTCCAAAAGATATCGAGCCCACGCTGAGCGCTACCGCAGTGTTCGGAATTACCTCGGGGAGTCTGCCTGACGCGGATGGAAAGCTGAACAACGCTCTGACCTACGCGAGCTGCGCCCATGTGGGACTGATTGAAGTTGACGATGAGACCGGGAAGGTCAAGGTGCTGCGTTACGTTGCTGTTGATGATTGCGGGAAACAGATCAATCCGATGATTGTAGAGGGGCAGTCGCATGGATCCATTGCTCATGCATTGGGCTGGTCGCTCTTTGAGGAACTAAAGTACGGCGAGGACGGGCAGCTAGAGGCCTCTACTTTCATGGATTATCTCGTTCCTACTGCGGCAGAGATGCCTTCTTTTGAGGTGGACGAGATCGAGACCCTTTCCCCATACACGCCGCTCGGATCGAAAGGGATCGGCGAAGGCGGTTCGATGCCCGTCATGCCTTTGATTGCTTCGGCAATCGAGGATGCACTGGGCCTCCCGACGCCAACGATTACACAGGCCCATCAGTCTCCAGAAAAGATCTGGAAACTCGGTATGGAAATGAAAAAGTGATTTTAAGCCAGAAAGCTTGTTCAGGGAATTTTGCCTTTCCCTATCTCTCGGACAGAACTGCTTATCACATATGCGTACTAGGAATCATGCTGTCTCGTGATTCTTGCTTTAAGCTGCTCTTTCGAAAGCATTCTAGTCTTTTCTCTCATTCTAGAACCAAGTATCATTGCAACCAAGCCCGCTACGAATGCCAGAAGTCCGGCCCAGAATCCGATGAGAACTGCCGGTGAAGGAGCCGCAGGTAGAGTTGTTCCTGCCGGGAATCCCGGTCCGTACAAGACGTAACCCGACGCAAAGAGGCCGAGTCCACCTCCGATCGCTATGAGTATTGCTCCAACGGTCTGGAGTGTGCCTCCGCTCACAATTGTAGTTGTCCTCAACTCGCTTTCTTTTCACCTCCCTCGAACTTTTGAAAATTGGTAAGAAGATGGACGGTCCAGAACTTCGCAATTGTGCACTCTTTACTTGGAGTGCTTGTCGCTGTTTACTGGACTGAAGTTGGCTTTCCCACCTCGCGCGGCCTCGCTACGCCTGAACCTCTTCCTCTTGCTTCTCTTTCTTGTATCGCTCTCTGAGTTCCCCGGTCGGCCGGTACCAGACTAGCCACATCGCTCCAATCAGCAATCCGGCGATTGCAAGTGAAACCACGGTGACTATCACATTCTGGAAGAGGCTAAAGCCGCCCGACCAAAACAGGGCATATAGTAAAATGAAAACGAGCCACCCGACCACACCCAGGATGGAAGCGACAATAGGCCCCACTTGAGGCTCAAACTGTTGCTGTTGTTGCTTCCTACCCCTCTCATCCTCTTCTCCGCTCGTCGCGGTCATGCAGGAATCGCCTCCTTGCCTTTAGAAGCGAGAACTTTGCCGACTTCAAACCCGATTTCCTCAAACCTCTTCTCCTCTCCTTCCTTGAGCTTGACCCCTCCCTCCTCCTTTGCCTCCTTCAGCGGTATCACAATTGAATTGGATCTGGGCATTATCATCTCAAGACCCACATTCTTCAATTTCTTCTCGATGTACTTCGCTGCGCTCCCGCTGAGAGGGTAAGAAAGCTTCGTATCGAATGCGAACCCCGACCTTCCTCTCAAATCGACTCCATCGATTCTGTCAAGAAACTCCTTGATTGATTCCGAAGCAGTTATCTTCTCTGTCGGTGCTCCGACGGCGATCAGGTCGAACTCCTTCAGAGATTCGAGACTCTGCAATTCCTTTGAATTAATGCAAATTGCCTCGACTCCTGCTTGTTTGAGTCCCGTCTCGAAGGACTTTGCGATCCTTTCGGTATGACCATATCGACTGTCGAAAATTATTATGGCACGCCTCGGGCCTGACCTTTGAGCTGTGATCCCACTAGACATACTGTTTTCCTGCGACTCAAGATATGAGATGGGCGTTCGTCGTTACTTAAAGGCCCAACACGATCATCAATGTCGAGAATGTCATCCAGATAGGTTATGGCGAATGCAATGATTCGGTCACCGTCGAATCGCCTCGGGCCTCCTCAGTCCACTGCTAAGAATGATCCAGGCGCAGAGAACTGCAATGGGCATGGTGCCAAAGACTGCAGTCGTCGAGAGGAGGATGTCCCCGAGTCCCCCTGCAAAGGAGAGAATCAGGCCGACCTGAGCAGAGTTGAGTATCATATTGTTCGCTGCATGCGCTAGGCTTGGAGGCCAGATGCTCCCAGTGCGAAGCTGCCCCGTTTACTTAACGACCGATCGGCCTAAGGCCGAGTGCCCGCTCTCCTTTCTTTGTGACCAACATTGGAAAGAGAACGAACACCGTTCGAAATCATGTACTACGCTGTATATCTGGTCTTCGA
>Ga0209061_1000967_pt1 | contig 55227 bp, 65 predicted proteins | sample Coa_R1_10_FD_187157 | JGI IMG/M metagenome (GOLD analysis project Ga0209061, IMG submission 187157) | Surface soil microbial communities from Centralia Pennsylvania, which are recovering from an underground coalmine fire - Coalmine... | ecosystem: Environmental > Terrestrial > Soil >... | reverse complement strand
CGGGTGACTACTTCACGCCCTACATCACGGTCGTCCGGCAGGGCGGCACTGTGACTTTCCTGAACACGGACACGGACCTCCACACGGTGGAGGCGGCGCCCAACTCGCCGGACCGGTTCCCGGCCGCTCTCACCCTGACGTCGGGGCGGCGCGTGTCGGTGCGGATGACGCGGCCCGGGGTGTACGACTACTACTGCACCGTCCACGCCACGTACTCGTCCCGATACGGGCGTGTCGCCGCGCACAGGGGCACCGACGTCTACCCCGTGGACATGGAAGGGATCATCGTCGTGGTCCCTACCACCTGACGGGAAGCGGGACCAGGGGCCCCACGCCGGCGGGCACTTCCTTCGCCCCCGGCGTGGGGCCCCACCGTCCTATCCCCGTTTCGGCGCCAGGAGGTTTTCCAGGAATTCCTCGTGGCGGACTTCGTCGGCCAGCAGATCCGTGACGAGGGCGTAGGTGACCGGGTCCTTCCCCAGGGTCATCTGAGCCAGGTGGTTGTAGGCCTCGATGGCCTGCCGCTCGGCCTTGAGCTGATCGGCCACCATCCCGTCGGCGTCGCTCCTGTTCTCCCGGGGGGCCGTCCACGGCGCGTGCGCTCCCGCCTCCCACTCCCGCGGGTGGACCACCGGGTCTCCCCCGAGCTGGAGGATCCGCTGGGCCAGCTTCTCCGCGTGCCCGAGCTCGTCCTTGGCCTCCTCGGAGAAGTGCTCGGCCAACTCCTCGCCGTGGAAGCCTTCTGCCACGAGCGCGGTAATCCAGTAAGAGTAGAACGCCAGCAGCTCGTCCAGGTACGCCTTCCGGAGCTCCGCCACCAGCGCGGGAACGTCCATACCGACAATGGCCCTGCCCGTGTCCCCCATATCAGTCCCCCTCTCTCGCGTCGGCTGCCGGGACCAGCGTCATCCTCGGCACCACTGGCACTTTCCCTCAGGGCCGAGGCGTTTCCTGTGCCCCATTGAAATGGCGTGCCGGAGCGGGCCAAGGAGGTCTCAACACTCTCCTCTGGCGCTGTGATCCCCTCTCACGGGGAAGTCGTACGGCCCTCCGGAACTCCCCCGCGTCGCTGTGACCTCCGGGCATCCCGGCATCAGGCCCCGCAACCTCTGCCGACCCGCAGAGGGACGTAGCTCTGTCGAGGCGCAAAGGGATGCCCGCCCCCGCGGGGACCCGGAGATCCCCGGTGAGGCCAGGTTCGGGCCGGGAACGTCAAAGAGACGCGCCCAGCACCCGCGGCCCCCGGGGGGCCTCAGCCGGGCCCTGAGGCTCCCGGGTCACCCCCAGGCCCTGGTACCCGTGGAGGCCCTGTGGCACACGATACTGCAGGATCCCCACACCGTCGCGGCCCACCCGCACCACTCCCGCACTGGTGCGGGCTCCATCTTTCACGAGCCAGGCCTGGTACACCGAAGGCGGGGGGACGGGCGGCAGTCCCGCCACCAGCAGCACCAGCGTGGACCCACCGTCCTCGTGGCGGACCACAGCGATCCCGCGGGCCTGTTGGGCGGCCGCCGTAGGGCGGAGCTCGACGATCGTCGTCCCGGGGAGCACACGGCTCATGACGTTCTGCTCCAACAGGAGGATCGCGCGCGTGGCCTCGACCTCCTGCTGGAGGCGGCGGATCTGCACGCCCTCCCACGCCACCCCACCCCCGAGCGCGAGAAGGACCAGGGTGGCCAGCACCAGGACGCCCCTCTTCCCACGGGAGGCAAAGGCCCCTGGCTCCCCTTCCCTCCGCATCATGAGGTGAAGGCGCGGCCACAGGTCGGCCGGAAGATCCCTCTCCGGCACCGCCTCGGCCAGGTAGCTCGCCGCCCGGAGGAGCTCTGCGGCTGCGTCCCGGCACTCCCGGCACTGGGGGAGGTGGCGCTCGATTTCCCTCCGCTCCTCCGCGTCGACCGCTCCCGCGGCATAAGCCCCCAATAGCTCGCGGACCTCGGCGTGCGTCATAGCCCCCCGCCCTCGAGCGTTCCTCGAAGCGCTTCCAGGCCCTGGCGGATCCACGTTTTCACCGTCCCCAGCGGGTGTCCGGTGTGCCGTGCGATCTCCTGGTGGGTGTACCCATAAAAGTATGCCAGGACGAGGACCTCGCGGTAACTGGCCGGGAGACGGCCCAGGGCCTCTCGGACACGCTCGCTTGCCCACCGCGTTTCCGACTGCTGGTCGGGCCCGGGGCGTGGATCGGGGAGGAGAGCAAGGAGGTCTTCGACAGTGCCGGGCACCTGGTGCCCCTGCCCTCGCCGGCGTCGTCGGAGGATGTCCACAGTCTTGTTGTGGGCGATATGGGTGATCCAGACGGCGAAGGACCCTTGGGCGCTCTCGTAGGCGGCTATGTGCCTCCAGGCCGATAGAAAGGTGTCCTGGACGACGTCCTCCGCCGCAAACCGGTCGCCCAGAATCCCGAGGGCCAGGGAAAAGACCCGGGGCGCGTAGCGAGAGTAGAGCTCGTGAAAAGCCGAAGAGTCCCCCCGACGCGCCCGCGAGGCCAGGACCGTGTCCTCCTCCCTCTCCCGCACCCTCCCGGAAATTCGCGGCCGCTGACTCACGGCTCGGTGGTTCTCCGCCTCCAGGATCTCCCCCGCCCCGCAAGACCCCGGCCGTCCGGACGCCCGGGAGCTCCCGTGGTCACCCTCTCGCCCCCCACATCCACCGCCCCCGTCCGAACGTATAGAGAAAAGGAAGGTGTCCCACACCACAGCACCTATCTCTTACCCGCGGAGGTGAGACCGATGCCTTCACGAGGTGCACTGTGGCTGGCGGTGGCGACCCTGGTCGGGGTCACGACGAGTGCCGCCGCCGCCCCGCTGACGATCAACTGGCGATCCTTCGGGTTTCCGCGGATGATCGCTCAGCTCGTCATCGAACCGGATCAAGCCGCCGAGGTCAGCGTGGGGGATACACGCGTGACGATCCCGGCTGGCGCGTTTGGCTCCCACCCCGTGCGCTTCACGCTCCTCATGGGGAACAACACGTCCTTTCAGCCCTACGTCCCGAAGGGCCAACGCGTCATCGCCAACTTCGCGTTCGAAGTCGTCGACCTCATCACGGGAACCCAGATCCTGAAGTTTCAGAAGCCCGTCGTGTACGCCCTCACCCGCGCGGACGTGTCGCCCTCCAGCCAATACTGGAATACGACACCCACATCGCCTCCGCACGTCGTGAAGAACCCGATCCCAGCCACCATCACGGACCACACGCTCAGCCACGGGAACATCGGAGCTCCTGTCGGGTGGGTGGTGACGAGCCCCGAGTAGCCAGCTCCCCGGGCTGCGCGAGGGCGGGCACCATCGCGCAGCCCGGGGGCTCGGTCGTCCCGCCCGGTGCCCTTCACCTCGGTGCCCTTCACCTCACGGAGAACTCGATGGCCTTCTCCGCCCCCACCGGCGCGACGAGAGGGGTAGCGACATCAGGGGACACTACGAGCGTGTCCCACATCCCCGCCAGGGCGTGGCCGGGGACCCCGCAGAGAAACTCGTAGGTCCCGGCCCGGGAGGCCTCGAAGGAGAGAGTCTCCTCGCGGCCGGGAGCGAGGCCGAGGTCGGGGTGCTCCGTGCTCGCCCCCGGGAAGGCCGGCGCGGTGGCGGGAATGGGCGGCTGGGCTCCGGTCCGAGGAAGGACGAGGAGGCTGTGGGGGATCGTCCCCGCGTTGACGAAGCGCACGACGAGCCGGGCGCCCACGGGCACCGTGAGCGACAGGGCCCCGTGGCTGTACCCTCCGAAGTTGAACTCGGGGGGATCCCCCGGCTTACCGGCTGCGAGGAGGAGATGGACCGTTCGCGCGCCGACAGCGTGGCCCGAGGGAGAGGCTACGAGGAGTATGGCCGCGCTGACGCACGCCCCCAGGAAACCCGGAAGCCACCGCCGCCATCCTGTGTTGCCCATCGAAGTCAACGGCCTGTCCCATAGTGGGTGGCCAGGTAGTCGACGATGTCAGCGACCTTGTCCTGCGGGATGGTCGCCCCGAAGACGTGGATCATCTTGTCCACCTCCGCCGCCCACACTGCCCGGGACAGGGGAGGTTGCATCAGGATATAGCGAAGCGAGTGGCAGGTGCTGCACAGCGCCTCCACTTCCTCGACGTGCGGCCCCGGGGCCAGGTGAAACGTCAGCGACGGCAAGGTGATGGACACGGTCGTCCCCGCCGCCGCAGCCGGCCGGCCAGGGGCGCTCTGCCACCCCGCCAGGACGGCCGCCGCCACGGTCACCCCCACGAGCCCCAGGACGCTCCGCCACCGCATGTCCCCTCACCCCTCGGTCAGACGACCTCCACGTCGACGTGCTCGATGCGGTTCCACATGTACCCCGCCGGATTCCACCGGGGCGTCAGGGACTGGCCCTCGCCGATGGTGTTGATGGCCTGCACCATCAGCCGGTACCGGCCCGGTCCCCCCGGGACCCACTCGACTGTCCACTGGCGAAAAGCGTACCGGCCGTAGTCCCTCCCCAGCGTGGCCTCGCGCCACGTGGCTCCTCCGTCGGTCGACACGAGCACTTGCTGGATTCCAAATCCCCCGTCGAAGGCGATGCCCTGGAGCGTGACGGGCTTGCCCCGGGGGAGACGGCTTCCCGGAGACGGGCGGATGATGAACGACCGGACGTCCAGCCTGTTGATGGGGACGGTCCTCGCCGGCACGGTGCCGGGCGGCACCGAGGCGAAGGGCGTGTCGGGGATGCGGTACGCCTTCGCCATCCAGAAGCCCTCGAACCGCTCGGTGACCACCGTGATCTCCGAGAGGGCCTTGACCCAGTACGTCCCGTACCAGCCCGGGACCACGAGGCGCGCGGGGAACCCGTTGAGCACCGGGAGAGGTCGCCCGTTCATGGAGTGGGCCACGAGCACCTCGGGGGAGAGCGCATGATCGATCTCTAGCGCCTTGATGAACTGGGGGGTCTGCGGGAGCACCGGGCGGTCCAACCCCTGGACCGTCACCTGAACCGCCCCTGTCCTGACGCCGGCGGCCTGGAGGAGGTCCCGCAAGCGGACGCCTGTCCACTCGGCGTTGCCCATGGCCCCGTTCCCCCACTCTCCCCCCGGCACCGGGGGGTCGAAGAACCGGCGGCTGTTCCCGCTGCACTGGTTGACCGCCTGGAAGGACACCTGGGGGAATCCCGTCCTGAGGTCGTCGAGCGAGAGCGCCAGGGGACGGTCCACGTGTCCCTGGATCCGGAGGCGCCACGTGGCGAGGTCGAAGGACGTCGGGATGATCCCCACGTGGCCCCACCGCACGAAGAACGCCTCCGCCGGGGTGAGCTGGGAGGCGAAGTACTGGATGGGGGTCTCCAGCTGCGGCGGGCGGTCCGTCAGGAGGATGAGCGCCGTCTTCTGCGGATACCGGACGAGGGGGCCCGGAGAGTTCCACCCGCTCGTGTCCCATGACCCAGCGGCCCACGCCTCCCGCGCGCTCCAGAGCCAAAACGGCCCGACCGCCGCCGCCCCGGCCCCCGCGGCCAGAGCCCGGAGGAACGCCCGCCGAGGAATCCGCGTTATGCTCCTCATCGCCTCTCCCGCCCTCCTAGTGCATTTGCACTAGTATACGGTCGGGAGTAGAGTACTCCACACGCGGGATTCCTCCTGCCGGGAGAAGAGGCCGCTTCGTTCTCCTCGGATACCGAACGCCTGTGCGGCAACAAGGTCCGCCTCTCCTTCGGGCCCGGCACGGTACAATAACCAGGGGCCAGGCCGTGCCAGGCATGTCCGGTTGACAAAGGAGGGCGGCTGCCAATATACTCTACCCAGTATTCTATAGATCGCCGGTGACGCGCCGGCGCGTATGGGGAGGCGTGGATGGTTACCGAGCTGGACGAGGAAATCCGAGAAGAGTACGAGTCACTGGTGGGGAGGCTCCGGCGCGTCGAGGGGCAGATCCGGGGAATCCAGCGGCTCCTCGAGGAAGGGGCACCGTGCGAGGCGGTCGCCCAGCAGATCGCGGCGGCCAAGTCGGCCCTCGAGACGGTGGGGATCCGGCTTTTGACCGTCAACATGCGGGCCTGCCTGGCTCGGGAGCTCGCCGGGGATCCGAAGGCCCGCCGAGCTCTGGAACGCATCACCGAGGCGTTCTCGCGCCTCGCATAGCCTGAGCCCACGGGCGGAGGTGAGGACAGTGGTGACCCACACGTCCTACGGATTCGGGGTCAAGACGACGCTGCCCTACGAGGCGGCGATCCAGAAGGTCACCGAGCTCCTCAAGGAAGAGGGGTTCGGCATCCTCACGCAGATCGACGTCCGGAAGACGATGAAGGAGAAGCTGGGGGTCGAGTTCCGCGACTACGTGATCCTCGGAGCCTGCAATCCGCAGCTGGCCCACAGGGCCTTCGAGGCCGAACTGGAGATCGGGTTATTGCTTCCCTGCAACGTCATCGTGTACGCGGACCAGGGGGGCGCCGTCGTCTCCATCATGGACCCCGAAGCCGCGCTCGGAATCGTGGGGAACGACCTGCTGAGGCCTATCGCAGCGGACGCCCGCGCCCGTCTCCAGAGAGTGATCGACAAGCTCTCGACGACGTCCGCGTAGCCACCCCCGGGGGCCCCACGGGGGCCCCCGGGTCACCACACGTCCGGCATCCCAGGAGCGCCGGGCGCCCGCGAGGAGGGGACTATGTCGGCTCCGGCGACCGCCGCGGCCCATGATGCTCCCGCGGAGAGCGTCCTCCGCCGGTACATCTTCAGCCTCGACCACAAGGTGATCGCCCGCCAGTACTTCTTCACCGCTATGTTCACGGCGCTCATCGCGGGAAGCCTCGCCATGCTCATGCGCGTCCAGCTGGGGTGGCCGGAGAGCGGCGTGCTGGACCCCGCCTCCTACCTCGCGGCCGTCACCATGCACGGCACGATCATGATCTTCTTCTTCCTCACCGCGGTCCTGACAGGCGCTTTTGGGAATTTCCTCGTCCCTCTCATGGTGGGGGCTCAGGACATGGCCTTTCCGCTGCTGAACATGCTCTCCTACTGGACCTACCTGGGGGCTGTCCTCGTCCTCCTGGCGTCCTTCTTCGTCCCGGGCGGCCCCGCCGGGAACGGGTGGGTCGCCTACGCCCCGCTCTCCGCCGTCCCCCAGGCCGCCCCCGGCTCGGGCCCGGGACAGACCCTGTGAATCATCAGCCTCCTGATCCTCCTCACCTCCTCCCTCTTCGGCTCCCTCAATGTCCTCACGACCGTCTTGAACATGCGGACGCGAGGGATGTCGCTGGGTCGTCTCCCCCTCACCATCTGGGGATTGTTCTACACATCGGTGCTGGCGCTCCTCACTTTCCCGGTCCTCATGTCGGCCCTCCTCATGCTGCTGCTCGACCGGGTGGCGGGGACGAGTTTCTTTGAGCCCTCCCACCTCCTCGTCGCCGGCCAGGTCCTCCCCCCATCAGGGGGGAGACCCACTGTTGTGGCAACACCTCTTCTGGTTCTTCGGGCATCCCGAGGTGTACATCATCATCCTCACGCCCATGGGCATCGCCTCGGACGTCATCGCCGCCTTCGCGCGCAAGCCGATCTTCGGCTACCGGGCGATGGTCCTCTCGCTCACGGCCATCGCATTCCTGAGCTTCCTCGTCTGGGGACACCACATGTTCGTGAGCGGCATGAGCCCTCTCTTGGGCGCTGGCTTCATGGCCTCCAGCTTCGTCATCGCCGTCCCCTCCGCCATCAAGACCTTCAATTGGGTGGCCACGCTGTGGCAGGGGCAAATTCGCTTTACCCCCGCGATGCTCTTCGCCATTGGGTTCGTCTCGTTGTTTGTCACGGGAGGCTTGAGCGGCATCTTCCTCGCGGCAGCGCCCGTCGATATCTACCTCCACGACACCTACTTTGTCGTTGCTCACTTTCACTTCGTGATGGCCAGCGCCGCCCTCTTCGCCATCTTTGCGGGTACCTACTACTGGTTCCCGAAGATGTTTGGCCGCCTGATGAACGACACGCTGGGCTGGATCCACTTCGCGCTCACGTTCGTCGGGATCTACGCGACGTTTTTCCCCATGCACTTCCTCGGCTTCCTGGGCAATAGCCGTCGACTCTACACCACAAGTGCCTACCCCTTCCTCTCCCCCGCAGGCCCCCTCGACGTCTTCATCTCGCTCAGCGCCTTTGGACTGGGCGCTGCGCAACTCCTCTTCATCCTCAATGTCTTCTGGAGCCTCGTGCGGGGGCCCCGGGCGAGCCGCAACCCGTGGCGGGCCACCACCCTGGAGTGGACGACCGACTCGCCCCCGCCCCACGGGAACTGGACGGAGCCGCCCACCGTCTACCGGTGGGCCTAGGCCTACAGTGTGCCCGGCGCGCCTGACGACTACATCCCTCAGACAGAACCCGCAGAACGCCCCGCTCCCGGACCCCGCAGGCGCCCGCCGCGTTAGCCGGACCCCCACCCTCATCCCCCACCGCGCCCCGATCGCTCCGGGAGGGTCCGGGGGCATCTGGCGGCCCGGGACCCAGACGCTCGGGTCCACCTGCCTCAGGACGGTGCCGCGTTCACGTGCGTTGGGTTTCGGGGATCAGGAGGTCGCCCGTGAGGGGAATCCACCCGTCGCTTGCCGCGATGAGCTCCTGGGCCGTGTGCTCCGTGACCCCCGCCACGTGCACCTGCAGCCCTTCCTCCCGGAGCCACCGGACCAGCTCGGCGAAGTCGCCGTCGCCCGTTCCCAGGACCACCACGTCGAGGTCCGCGATGGACCGCATGACGTCGGTGGCCATGCCCAGGTCCCAGTTGGCCTTGACGCGCCCGTCGGGGTAACGGCGGAGGGCCAGCAGGTGGACCCTGTAGCCCGCCTCCCGGAGAACGGTCTCCAACCCCTGATGCCGAGCCGGATCCTGGCTCTCCGAGACGTAGGCGCGGGCCAGGATCACCTCCCCCAGCTGCGCGGCGCGCTCGAGAAGGCCCCGGTAGCTGATGCGCGCCGCGTGCGCCTCCCGGGCCGACACGTAGAGGTTGGCCACGTCGAGGAAGACGCCGACACGACGCCGCCCGGACCGGAGGCGCGCGAGCTCCCGCCGGGCACGCGCCAGCTGCCCGCGGTCGAGCGTCATCGCGACGGCGGCGACGCGCGCCACGAGCTCGTGGAGGGCCGTCTCGAACCGGTCCATCCGCGACTCGAGGGAGCGGACGGCCCCGGCCAGATCGTCCAGCGTCCTGCGGAGTCCCGCGTGCTGCTCCCCCATCCACGACCGCATCCGGGCCAGCTCTCCGGTCACGCTCTCCACCTGCTGGCTCACGCGGGTCGTGTGCTTCCCCAGCGTCTGGTCTGTGCGCTGGGCCGCCTGCTCGAGGGAGCGGCCGACGTCGCGGAGCTGGCGGCCCACCTGCTCGAGGACCTGGGTGGCCCGGTCCACGGGCTCGGTCACCGTGTCGAGCAACGTGTCGAGAAGAGGGGCCTCGCCCAGTCCCGGAGCCCTCGCGGCCTCCTGCCTGACGGAACCGAGCTCCCTCGCCCACCACTTCTCCGCAACCTGGCTGACCGACTCCCGGGGGTCGGCCACGGCGGCGATGAGACGGCGCATCCCCATGGATTCGTCGGAGGTCGTCATCAGCCACCTGCGGACGGCCTTGGGGGACATCCCCGCAAGGGCGTTCCGTTCGGCTTCCACGGCCTCGAGCAGGCGCGTGAGCACGCGGGTGCGCTCCTCGGGATCCCTGGCCAGGATGTCGCTCACCGCGTCCAGGAGCTCCGTCCGCGGCACGGTCCCGATCCGGTGGCCCGGATAGCTGAGCCCCACCCGGGCCGCGAGCTGGGCGAGAGCCTTCCCCGGATACATGATGTCGAGAACGGTTATGAGCGTCAGCCGGTCTCCCTGGACCCACTGGCTGAGGCGAGATAGCGCCGCCTGGAGCTCCTGACCCATCCCCGACGTCCTCCTCCCGCGCTTGCTCGGTCCTTGAGGGCTTCGCCTCCTACACCCTCTCCCCTGCCGTCCCCTGCGAAAACCGACACAGCGGAGACGCTCTCCTACGCTCCGGATGCCCCACCGCCACCCCGCACCCTGCTCGTGGCGGTGGTCGCGGGAAGTCCGAGAGCGGCGGCCGCGGCTCTCCCGCCGCCCCTCGTGGTGTCCCTCCGCCTCTCGACGTCCCGGGAGTCCGCTACGTTCCGCGGCCCCGCAGACGGAGCACCACCCCCGTGACCCGAGGCCACGGTGACCGCCTCCCGGCAGGACACGGTCATCCCCAGGATTCCTCCCTCCAGGCACCAGGGGTGACCGCGCCGGCAGGCACTTTGAGCGTGCGAGATCTCGTGGTAGGATCAGTACCGCGAGACCGCTGGAACATTCACAGGCGCTGGAGGAAACTATGCCGGAGCCCCGGACCATTACCTTCGTCCGCGAGCGAGAGACGAAGAACACCGTGAGGTTTCAGGAGGAACCTTCGCCAGGCCAACCCCAGGTGATCGGCACCCTCTACGTCGCCAAGTGGTACGCTGGCGACGCGCAAAGGATCACCGTGACGATTCGCGTGGAATCATGACCCGCCGGGCCCGTCCCTCACCTGCGCGCTCCCAAACGCGCAGCTGGAAGATCGCCGGAGGAGGACTCGCCGCTCTCGTGGCAGCGGCCTCGGCTGTCTTCTTCATCCGTCTGCTCGCCAGCCCTCAACCCGGGCAGGCCTTCCCGTTCCCCTGCCTTGGACACGAAACCCTGAATCTCCACCTCCACCCGTGGCTTCGCATCGTCATCAACGGCCGCCCCGTCCGCATCCCGGCCGGCATCGGCATCCCGGGAGCTCTCTCCGATGCCCAGGGGATCGTGTCCCAGGGGTCGTGCTTCGAGCCACTCCATACCCACGACGACTCCGGGGTCATCCACATCGAGGGGCCCGACCCCTCGCGGACCTACACCCTTGCGGACTTCTTCGCCGTGTGGCGGGCGACGTACCCCACGGTAGACTTCGCCGGTCGTCGGAGGCCGGTAGAGTACACTCTCACATCCATCCTGGGCTACCGGGCGGACGCCACCCACCGAGTCCTCCTCCTCGTGGACGGGAAGCCCTCCTCCGCGGGCCCGTCCCTCGTCCTCAACCGTCTGGATTACTGCCGTGCCGGCATGGCAACTCCGCCGTGCTGGCCAACCGCCGCAGGGGATCCCTTCCCTCCAGACATTGCCGCGCGCTACGGGACAGGCCACACGATCGTCATCGACTACCACTGAGGTTGCCCGGTTTCGTGGACACCCTAACACGCTGGAGGCAAGATCTCAGAAAGGAGTCCACGATGCCGAGAAGGGAACCCCACAAGCGACCGCGGTGCGCCCATGTCTTTTCACCCACGACCCCTACCGCACTGGGGCTCGGGGCTCTCAGGGAAACGACCGGAGGCACGCCTAACCCGGTCGACGTACCGCAAGCCGTCTCGTCCGCCCTCAGCGACACTCCGGACGCTCGGGCCCAGTTCTGGGCTTCCTTGGCCGCCGGTTGCCGCGGTCAAGTGTCTCAGAATCGTGTCCGAAGCACCGTCTCACACGTGTACCCCGCGACGGAGACCCCACGCCCGAGGGTGGACCGGTCGCCGATCAACACCCAGTCGGGTAACTGTGTACGGCAGTACCGGGGCGACTGGAACGGCAGCTCCGCGTAGGGCAGCGGGAAGATCTCTCCCGTGCGCGGGTCTTGGACCGTGACCTCCCCACGCAGTGCCGCCATCCAGTCCTGGGTCTCGCGCACACGGGCCTCCTGCATGCGCTGGAACATCTGGTACTGCATCTGCTGCACGGACTGCCCGAAGCGCCTGATCATCTCCGACCGCAGGCTGAAGCCCGCAATGATCTGCTGGCCCATGGCCATGAGCGAATTGAACTCCTGCTCATAGACCCGCATGCGTTCGGCGACGAGCGCGCGTAGCCACTGCGGGTTCATGCGGACCGATCCCTGCACAGCGGTGCACACTGGCCTGAAGGTCGGCGCATCCCCCAGTTGCACGCGGCAGCCGTCCAGGAAGGCAAGGCTCGTGATCCCCGGGGTCGCGTACCGCGAAGACAGGAGCAGGTTCGGCAGATAGGCCATCGTGACGTGACCCCAGTCCAGCACCTTCTGCCCGTTCAACACCTCTACCACCTCGTAGTCGGCATCAGACGGCGATCGCGGCGTGACGCGCCGCGCGACGACGCCAAGACCCCCTCTCGCGAGCACCTGAAGGAGCAACTGCACCGTAGCGACCGGAGGCCAGGGGTGGCTGGAGTCCACGATCTGCTGGCGGATCCCCGGGGCCAGACACGTGAGCACGTCGGGCGAGAAGAGCGGGTTGCGGATGAACTGCCGCGTGCACTGGCTGGCGATGATGCCGTAGCGCAGGTCGGACACCGCGAACGCCGGGATGAAGTAGATGGCCGGCCCGGAGTGTCCCGGCGGTGCCACGTAGGCACCCTCAACCTCAGGGATGGGGCGCAGAATCCACCCGCGAGGAATCGCCAGGGTTCCCTGCGGGATCGAGATCTCTACAAGCGGCACCACGCGCGCCGCATAGACGCCGTTGGCCACCCGGGTGAGGCCGGGAGGCTGACCGGCTCCACGTGCTGACGCGGCGTCCACCGGCTGGACCCCCACGATCCGCGGAACCAATAACCCCAGCACGACCGCCCCAGCGACCATTCCCCGCACATTTGCACGCCACCACGAAACGACCCCCATCGAAACCTCACCCCCATCCCGCCTTGCACATCGGGAGGCGTGACGCAGAGGCCACTACGCACGTCCCGGGCCATCCACACCGGCGCGGCCGCTTTATATACGCTACCGGGGCAGGCGTTTCCCGAGCGTTCCCCGGTGGTGTATCGAAAGGTCATCGTTGCGCCGATTGCGAACCCGACGGAGCGTCCCCAGGACCCTCTCTCTCGGGTCACAAACACACTCTCCATGACGAAGTTGATGTGGGAACCCCCGCGGGGAAAGAGAGGTGGCAGGTCGTCGTTCCAGCGTTCCAGGCCGCGGAGACGTTGTTTGGATCTCCCTCACACCACAGGCCGACCACGAACAGGCGAGGCGACGGGCTGTCGTGCTCCCCCCGGAGCATACAATGCGAAGGTCGGCCTTACATTGATGTGCCCAATCACCAGTCAGGGTAAGGGCTATCCCTTCGAGGTCACGATCTCGGCGGGACTGCCGGTGGTCAGTGTCGTGCTCTCTGACCAAGTTAAGAGTCTCGACTGGCGGCCAGGTAGGCAAAGCGAATTGGCACACTCCTCTGCTCTGTGGTTCCAAATATCCTCCAGGAGCTGGGCACACCACCCGCATGAACCATGAGAGAGTCGAGCATCGAGATCGATATCGCCCACACAAGACGGAGCCTCACGACGAGGCCCTTGTCATCTCCGGAGCCCGCGCTCCTCAGCGTGACCGTCCTACGTCTCCATCACCCGCACCCTGCACGAGACTACACACCCCTGTCGCGGCCCTTGCGCCGTCCGAAGCGTCTCGCGGGGGAGCGCGCCGTCAACGTCTCAATGCCCCCCGCGTCGTTCTAGTGGTATGGTGCAATACCAGGGCGCGCATCTCCGTGGGCTGTCGCCTGGGGTGATCGAAGCGGGACGGCATCGCCTCCTCTCGCACCAAGCTGGAATTCGCCCCAGCCTTGAGTACCGCCGTGGTGCGCGCGGGCCTCCCCTTCGAGTCCTTGACCCTCGACCTCCGGTCCAATGCCCGCGCGTTCGCGCAGTCGCTGAACGACCATCACATTATCTGGGTCAGTACGCTCCGTAGCAATGCCCGGATCACCTACCGCGGCCGTCCCCAGCCGGTCGCCGAATGGGCGAAGCACCTTCCCCGCCACCGCATCGCGGGCCGCCCCTGGGCCTGGGTCGGCACCGTGCCCTTCCCGCGAAACGGCACCGTCCGACTCGTCGTGGCCACAAACGGCCAGGGAGGACTGGCCGACATCGTCAGCAACGATCTCCACCGACGCGGGAAGGTCCTGCTGCATCAGGAGCGAAGCCGCGCACATCAAGATCAGCTTCCGCGACACCAAGCAGCTGGCTGGGCTCGGAGCGTCTCAGCGCCGGGTGCCGCAGGCTATAAAGCGGCACGCCGCTTTGGTCCCCCTGGTCTTCGTGGTCTTCCAGCAGCTACGTCTCGTCCCATCAGAAACGGTGGGAGAGGTCAAACGTCGCTTGCATCTAAGCGTCATCCGAGGAGACCAGCGGAAGTCGGGCTCCGTCATCGCCTCACTCGCAGAAGGCAAAATCATGGCTACCGCGTAACTCCTGCCAATAATCATCAGGGAAGGTGCGAGGCCCTCTCCACGTTGAGCGCTTCCAAGCCTTCACCCTCTGCGGCGTGAAGCAGCCGATTGTCTGCGGCGATGAATGTAATTTTCTCCTCGAGAGCGTTGCTCAGCGTAAGGGCGGAGGCGAGGTGGATTGCGTCGAACCCCCTAAGAGGATGACGCTGAACAAGATCGCGACTTAACCAGAGCACCTCGTCCGATAATGCGACGCGAATGTACGCCTCCCATTCCCGCTCGAATTGCCTGCACGCAAGGATGTACTGACCTCTGGAAAGATGGCCTCCCCGGTGCTGGCGAGCCAGGGCGGCGTAGACCTCCGCATAGGCTATCTTCGCCGTCGCGATGGGGCCTCTTTGAGACACAATGATGTGTACCAGCGGCGTCCCCTTCTCGGCGACGAAGCGCTTGATCAGGGCACTTGTATCCGCGTAGTTCACCGGCGGTCGCTCAGAATGATCCGCGAGAGTGGAGGACCGGAGGCTGTTACCCGACGCACTCTCTCCAGGGGCTTCTGTGAGGGCAGAGTGACAAGCCCTCGAGCAGCCAGTCTCGCCAGGCGTGTTTCCAAACTCACGGTCGGTTCCGCATATTGTATTGGCTGTATTACTGCAACCGGTTGTCCCCGATCGGTGACAACAACTTCCTCACCCTGCTTTGTCAGCCGGAGGTAATAGGTGAGCCTATTCTTGAGCTCTCTGATCCCCACCTTCGCCACGGCAGTCCTCCTGTTGCGGCTATTGTAGCTACAGCGGGCCTCATCGTCAAGGAATCGGAACCCTCTGCGCCGCTCTATCCCCCTCAAGCGCGACCGAAACCCCGTCCCTGGACGAGGCAGAAGTCGATCCTGCGACGATGGTGGCGCGGCTGGGGAATGCCGACGCGGGCTTCATGTACCGCTGCTACGTCCACCCCCGCCTGAAGGGCCAGGCTAGGGCACACGGACCATCCCTTCCAACCCCACAAGCCCCCCGGAGGAGCGCGGAAAGCTTCCGGAGAAGCCCCCGCTGAGACGCAACGCCCAGCGGCACATGCTGAGACCCCGAGCGCAAAGTAGCTCGAGGACCGCAGACGGCGCAACGCATGACCTCCCAGTCGACCATCGGAGATACCCAGACGCCAGAGGCGCGGGCGATGAGAAGACGGCTTGAGGCTCATCAGGCGGAGTCCCGCAGAAGGTCTGCGGGGATGGCAAAGACGAGGCGCGAAGCAAGAGCGACGCACCCAACGACAGTCCAGAGGCAGGAGCCGGCGGATATGGCTACTATGCACGCCGGCGCGAAGCCGCACGGAAGAGCCAAGCGAGAGCCGACCACGGCCCCTGCCGAGCCAAAGACGAAGGAGGCCGCGGCCCTCCTCACACAGCTGAAGAAGGACCCGGAGGCGGTGGCGAATACGCTTCTCCGGAAGGCACGCGCCGCAGGCAACCTCAGCATCATCGATCCCTACCTAAAGATGATGCGCGACGCGATCCTCCAGATCGACGACCCCAAGAGGGCCGAGAAGCTGGCCCATGCGTGGGACCATCTGGTGGGCGTGATCCTGGGTGAGGTCTTGAGCCATTATGACCGCTTCTTCAGAGTACCAGCAGTTCGCAGGCGACCGGAGGCTGAAAAGACTGTGTTGGCGGAGCTGGAGAAGAACCCCGAAGCAGTGGCCGCAATGCTCATGCAGATCGCCCGCAAGGGCAGCCTCCGCGACATCGAGCTACCTCTGATGGCGATACGCGCCGCGATCATCCAGACCGACCTCGAGACCGAGGACCCCGCGAAGACCGAGAGGCTCCTCAGGGCGTGGCATGACCTTGGGCAACTTCTCGTCAAGCAGACGTATCCACTGCTGGATACGCCCGAGGGACAGGCGTTCCTGGCGAAGGCGGGCATCACGAACACGAAGCAGTTCGTGGATTACTATCTCCGCTTCTGGACCTTAGAGTCGCCGCCCAGCTAACCGCACGAGCGGCTCCGCCCGCCCCGTGCTATCATAGAGACGTGACCAACACGAGAACGCCCCTCACGACCCGCCCGCTCGACACCGCGGCCTTCCTGCTCGCCATGGCCGGCGCCGCCCTCCTGGCCGCCTTCCCGTCGAGGAGGTGGCTCGCCCTCATCCCCCTTGCCGCCGGGTCCGCCGCCTTCATGGCCGGCCTCGCCGCCGGCACCGCCAGCCAACCCCGCTACACGCCCTTCTGGGACGACCCCGCCACTCTCCCCAGGCCAAAGAACCCGCCCAAGTCGCTCAAGGACATGCGCGCGGACGTGTGGGAGTCGGACGAGGAACTCGAGGAGTTCCTGAGGGACACCTACGATGCCCGCCGCCGTCCGCCCACGCCCTAGGTGCTCCCAGGCCGACGTTCCCACAGCCTCACCCCGCACCGAGCCCGTCCCATCAGCGAACACGCTGAGAAAGGCCGTGCTCCTGGCCGTGATCGGCCAGTTCTCGCGCTTGAGATCACGGTGCCGGAATCGGCGGCGCTCGCCGCGCGCCGGGCCCCCGAGACCCTCCAGGACACCCCCGACGCCCTCCGCGCCCTCGACATCCGGTGACGATGGCACGACACAGCCCTGTGCTCCCTCGCCACCCTGCGTCCGGCGCAGGCCGCAGAGGTGCAGGCTGTGCCCAGCAGTCGTCCGGCTTGTGGACAGCGCCTGCGTCGCCACGGGTATGTGATGCGTCGCGTGGAGACGCTCCTGGGGTCGTTAGACGTGCAACGGCTGCGACTGCGGTGCCTGGCGTGCGGGGAGGAGCGCTACCCGCTCGATGAAGCGCTGGGGCTCACCCTGCGGCTGGCGAGCGCCGTGGGCGTTCGCGAGCGGGCGCTATGGGCCGCGGTGGAACTCAGTTATGAGAAGACCGAGGACTCTCTGCACAAGTTCACCGGCTTGGCGGTCAGCCGCGGGCTGATACACCGCTGGGCGGAGGAGGAAGGCGCGCGCCTGCTGGCTCAGGACGAAGCGGCACGGACCGCGGCGTTTGCGCCGGGGGCCACACCCTCAGTGCCCACGGCCCGCCGGCCGGTCGTCTACGTCCAGGTCGATGAGACGGGTGTGCACGAGCGCGGGCAGCGGGCCAGCATGGAGTGCAAGGTCGGCGTGATCTTCAGCGAACACGTGGAGATCTCGAAAGGGCGGATCGCCCTGCTCGACAACAGGGATTGGGATGCCTACTGGGGACAACGTCGACAAGAGTTAGCACGGATAGCCGCCTGAAAATCCACAAACGATTGAATGCATCCTCGACGAGCTTCCAGGTTGACAACGAGCGACGCCGATGATATTCTATATTCCGAATAATGAATATCCTTCTCTACATCTGTTGAAGGAACGGTTGCTCGGATGGCCACCCCAAATGTCGCTGAAACAGCCGCAAAGCTGATGCAGGCCCTGGCCCATCCGGTCCGCTTGCAGATCCTCGAGCTTTTGCGGGACGAAGGAGCCTACGTGATGCACCTCACGGTGGCTCTCAACCGGCGACAGGCGTACCTTTCTCAGCACCTGGCCATCCTGCGGGAGGCAGGTCTAGTGGTCGATGAACGCAGAGGGATGACCGTCATTTATCGGGTCAGTGACCGCCGCATCTTTGACCTTTTGGATCACCTCAGGAAGGTGATTCCTCTGCTGGGCATGCTAGACCGCAGGCAGAGTGCGCTGGCGTCGTTCTGGCCGCGGGGCTCTCTACCCCGGACTTTTGGAGGCTGTCGGTGTCCGCGATGCCGTGGCCTGGAATAAATGTGACGGTGCTCTCCCGGGGGGCGACCGTCAGAAACGACCGAGAAAGGAGGTGATGCAAGATGTGGTGCCGGTGCTGTAGAGACGTTCCGGTGTTTGCTCCTCGCGCGCGTGAATACGGTCCTCCGCCATGGGCTTGGCGCTGGGGGTTACCCTTTTGGGAGCCCACGAAGGCCGAGCGCAGAGAGTGGCTGGAAGCCTACAAGAAGCGCCTGCAGGAACACCTCACGGACGTTGACGATGAACTAAGCAAGCTCTGAGTGTGGGGCTGGGGGCTGACCGAAGTGATCCCGTGTCGGTCCCCAGCCAGTATTTGATCACCAGCGCGTTTAGATCCTCTACGGGGCTGTGAAAGACAAGATACAGTACGCAGAAGCTGCGCAACTCAGATACGCTTCAAACCACGCGTGTGAACGCGTCTCTCTGCCCGCTGCGGTCTGCCTCGGGCACGGCGTGCCAGTGTCCGTACGAAGAGCACTCCATCTCAGACCGCAGGGCATCGCCGTCGAGCTCCAGCCTCCACGGCTTCCGGTGGCGCTCGAAGCTCTGGCCGCACGCGTCGCACCACACGAAGGGGGCATGGGCCAGCGCGGGCTCCACCGTCACCCGCCTGCGCCATTGCAACCACAGCTTCCGGTCCACTGCCACGGCCCACGCATGGGTCAGGCGGCCCATGGCACGGTGCAGCAGCTTCCACGCCGCGGACCCAATCGCAGAGCGTGTGTAGGTCCGTCCGTTATCGGCGCTCATCTATAGCGGCCGCGCCGTCGTCGCGAGCAGACCGGCCACGATCGTCCAGAACCGCTCCATCCGGCTCCCTCCCTTTGGGAGAATCATCGAATCGATGCGGCAGGGGGCTGTGTCAACGGACCGCGCTGGTCCGTGTCGTTCTCGGCCCCTCGCCTGGCCCACGAAAAGCAACCGAGGGCAGGCCCTGTGGCCAACCCCCGTCGCACGACACCAAGGACGACGCCGTCAGGCGTCCCCCAGGGAAGAGCTCAGGCGAACGTCACCTCCACGCCGTAGACCCGCGCCTACGCGCTGGGCTCGGGCAGCGTCGTTACGCAGCGGTTCTCCTCAAGCCGCGCCCTCCGCGCCCGGATCTGGTCCAGGCCGGACGTTTGGTCGATGCCGATGACCTGCAGCCGCTCGCCGAGTCGGCGCATCACCTAGATCGACCCTCGCTGCCTACACTCGTGCTTCACGAGCGTCAGCTTCGGCATCTCCCCCAACAGCCAGGCTCCACAAGCGACGCGACCAGCTCTTCGAACCTGAGAGATGGGACGGGAGACTCACATGGCCCACGCGCCGAATAACGCCCCGCACCACACCCAAGCCCTCGCATCCCTGCGCGCCGCCCTCGACGCCCTCCCCTCCACGCCGGACGGCATCGCGATCGCCCTCCGGAGCCTCGGCCTTCACGGCCAGCGGCACAGCACGACCCGCTACCCCCTCGCGGCCTACGCCTGCCGCATACTCGACGCCGCCGGGTGCCGCCACTGGCCGGTCGCGGCCGACCGCGCAACGGTCGTCGTCACCTGCCCAGACGGCACCCCCATCACCCTCCCTCTCTCCCCGGCGGCCTACGACTTCGTCACGCTCTTTGACGCGGGGGCCTATCCCGACCTGGAGGCCGAGCCGGACAGGCCAGAAGCCCCGCGCCCGCCTGCGGCGGGCGGAGAGGAACCACGAGCACCATGAGACGGATCACAACACCACGGCGCCCGCCGGAGCAGGGAGGGATGCGACAGTGAGCTGGATCCACGTAGCCCTCCAGAAGGTTCTGGCGCAGGTCACCCAGAACGAGGAGTTCGTCCAGCTCATCCCCGACAACCCCGACGCCCACCTCGTCGCCCAGAAGGCGATCTACCTGCTGCAGTCCATGCGCGGCATCACCCCGATATGGCACTTCGGCTGGTACATCACCGGGCCGTACTCCCCCCGGCTCGCCCAGGACCTGCGCGCCGCGTCCGAACACGCGGACGCGGTCATCGCCACAGCACGAGCCGCGCAACTGTCACCCGCAACAGACAGGGCCGCGAGGGCACTGAGAGACCTGCTCTGCGAGGCGCCACGCTACAGCCTGGGCTCCCCGCGCTGGCTTCAGCTACTGGCAATCGTCGACTACATCGCGAGGTGGCGCGGAGAGCCCCCTGACAGCGCCGACGTCGCCGACCGGGCCTTCCGGTGGAAGCCCGAGTTCACCCCCGACCAGATCCGCGCCGCGGCGACAGCCCTCACCTCGCTCCGCTCCCTGCCAGCCGAGCACGAAGAGAACGAGCCCTGGGCATCCGACGCCCCGCGCCCGCCCGCGGCGGGCGGAGAGGGAACAGGACCATCGTGAGCCCGAGGAGATGACAGCCCCTCCGAATCCCACGGAGCCCGCACGCAGGCGCGGGTCCAGGTCGACGGCCCGAAGCGCGCTCCCTCCTGCACCCGCGGGGAACGCAGAAGGGCCAGCGCATCCGAGCCAGCCGCAGGACGGGCAGGAGAGCCCCATGGACAAACCCGCCCCCCACCGAGACCCAGCCGCCCAGGAGGCGACCGACCTCGCCACCTCCCTCGCGCCCGCCCTCCGAACCCTCGTGGAGCGCGGCATCCTCGGCCCCACCCTCTTCGCCGTCACCCCCGCCGGCCGCGGCGCCATCCCGCTCCAGTTCGGATCCAGCGAGGAGAAGGCAATTCTCTGCGACGCCGTCGGGCGATTCCTCCGAGAGCACGGCGTCCGCTCCGCCGTCTTCGCGACCGAGGCCTGGATGGCGCCCGCATCACCCGACGACGCCACCCCCGCTCCCCCCAGCCGCCACCCTGACCGGCGCGAGGCCCTCCTCATCGTCGCCATGGCGGCCGGGACGGGGTGGGCCCACATCTGGATCCACCCCTTCCGCCGCCATCCCGACGGCCGAGTGTCCTGGGATCCCCCTCAGAACGAATGGGACTCGTCCTCCATCACGGTGCGCCTGTTCGCAAGCTACATCGACCCCGGGCACTAGGGCGCGCGCCTTCGGCGCGCGGAGCCGGAGAATGGACGCGATGTCAAACGCCGCCGCGAGAAAGCAGGCCATGAAACCCAAAACCCGCACCCTGACCCGCACCTTCGGCATCCCGCGGCCCTGGGAGCCGGGCACCACCGCCATAGCAACCGTCACGGCCAGAGACTCGGTGGACATCAGGTACGCCATCACCCGCGCCGCAACCGAGTGGGCCAGGACGCCGTCCGGCGCGGAGGCCACCGCGCACCACCTCGCCCACGGCTTGGACTTCTCGCTCCCGGAACTGTCCGCTCACCTCGCCGACCCGCGCCTCAAGAGGGCCCTGCGCCGGCACGGCATCCTGCGCCTCACGGTCCAGATCGTCGAGGGGTACGGCGAGCCGTGGGACTTCGACGACACAGTCGTCGATTTCGACGCGCTCGCGACGGCCACACAACGGACCAGCAACCGCACGAGACCCAAACCAGCGCGAACCCCGCCCCCGCGCTGAGAGGAGGCCGCGCCATGCCACGAATCACCCCTCAACAGATCCAGAAGTGGTACGCGGACGCCTGCTCCAGGCTCAACCGCCCGATCACACCCATCCACGGCGCCTGGTCCCGCGACCTCCCCGACGGCTCCCTGGGGCTGTGCCCCCTCGGGGCCGCCCTCGCCGCCGCGACCGGCGAGGTCCCCACGGGCTGGCAGGGAGACCTCCTCCAGAAGCTCGAGGAAGCCACCGGCCTGGACGTGCTGTACGCGGACGGGTTCTCGCTCGGCTGGGACGGCGAGAAGGCTCCCGCGCGGCGGGACTACTACGAGGAGGAATATGCCGACGTCCGCCGGGGGTGGGAGGACGGCCGAGCCGCGCGGCGGGCCCTGCTCCCGACACGGTGAGACACGACAGGTCTATAGCACACAGGAGGTGACTGGGACCGTGGCGCGACAGCCATCCGCACGCACGCCCCGCAGGGGAGTCATCGCCAGGGCCGTGAGCGGCCCCGTCAAGGTCGAGCTGGAGTGGATCGGGGAGGGGTACCACGGCGACTACAACCCCGCCGACCCCCAGGACGAGCCGCTCCTCCGCTTCTACACCCACATCCGCCGGGGGCGCCGGTGGGAGACCCCCGAAGGGCCGCTGACCAGCTTCTGCACCCTCACGCCGGCCACGATCCGCCCCCAGGCCGCCCACGCCCTCGCCCGCCTCATGGCCAGAGCACTCCGGCGCGCCGTCGAGTCCGGCAAATCTCTCGAGCTCCTCTGCGAGGGACTCAGCTACGCGGATCCCTCGTGGCTCAAAAAGAAGTGACCCATGCGGACAAGACACAGCGACACCCCAAGCCAGACTCCCCAGTACCCCAGGAGAGACACCTGCAGGCACTGCGGCACCCACCTGGGATGGGTCATGTCCCCCCGCGGCGAGGCCCTGGCGCTCGGCGTCTGCGACCGCTGCGCGGCCAGGACGCGCGCCTCATCCCGCATCACGCGCCGGAACGGGAAATAGACAGGCGCCCCGGCACAACACCCCACGCCCCATCCCCCCAGGAGGCCCGCCGTGACAAGCCACATGTCCACCGTGCCCGCCGAATGGCACCGCCGCCCGCATCCGCTCACGCAACCGCCGCTCCTGGCCGCCTGATCCCCAAGACAAACCCGGCCTTCCGAACAGATCCCCCCATGCGCCCAGGACACCCCCGCGCCCTGCTCCCCCCGCCCCGCCGCTCCCTCAGAGACGCCATCCTCTGGGTCGACGCCAGCCACAGGGACGGAGAGGCCGTCCTCAGCGCCTACGCCACGCTCCGGGGCATCCCCATCCTGCGCCACACCGAGCGCGTCCACGCGGCCACCAGCAACATCGCCGAGTTCCAGGCCGCGGCGGCCGGGCTCCGCGCCCTGCGCCGCACCGGCTACGCGGGACGGGTCGAGGTCCGCACCGACAGCCTCGGGCTCGTCTTCACCCTGCTCGGCCAGCGCTCCCCCAGACCAGGGCCCATCTCCAGCACGCTCGACGCCATCCGCATGGCCTGCTCAGCCTTCTCCAGCGTCCGATGGCGATGGATTCCCAGGCATCGCAACGCCCGCGCCCACAGACTCTGCGACACCTGCTCCCACACCCATGCCTGACGGCCGCAACCGGGCCCCTCCGCTCCCAAAGGGTCCCCCCCATACTCCCGGCCGGGCCGACCTATACTACGTGGCATCACGACTCGCCGAGAAAGGAGGTACTACCCGGTGAAACTCCTCATCGCCGCGCTCCTGACCACCGCCGCCCTCGTTGCGGCGCAACTTCCCAGCTTCGCCCATGGGGGAGCCAGCGATCCCCTGCAGTACACACCCCCGTACAACTCGATCTGCACTCCATCCCCAGTCCCGTGCCCAGACGGCGGCAACTCTCAGTAGCCACACCGGGCGGCGCGGCGGCTCCACAGCCCCGCGCCGCCCAGCGATCCCTCGGGATCCTCGCGGTTTGGATCGCCGCAGTCCTCCTTCTGACCGCCCCTCTGGCATCCACCGGCCAGAGCGCCAGGGTTTACTTCAGCGACACCGATCATCCCGACCGCGCCATCGTTGATCTCATCAGGTCCGCCCACGTCCGGCTCGAGGCCGCCATCTACGACCTCACCGACCGCCGCATCGCCCAGGCGCTCGCCGACGCCCCCCGGCGGCACGTCGACACCTGGGTGGTCATGGACGAGTCCGAGGCCCGCAGGCCCGGGAGCCAGGCGCCCCTCCTCCAGCGCGCCCTCGGGGACCACTTCGCCCTCCGCACAGGCCGCGGCGGGGGCCGCCACGCGATCATGCACCACAAATTCCTCGTCGCGGACGACCGCGTCGTGGCCACGGGCTCGTTCAACTGGACCCGGGAGGCCGAGTGCTGCAACTGGGAGAACCTCGTCATCCTCGACGACCCCGGGCTCGCCCGCGCGTTCGAGGAGGAGTTCCGACGGATCTGGACTACCCAGCAGGCCCGCTGAGGCCTTCCATGTCTTCCTGCCCAGCGCGCCACACGATACCATGCCCCGCAGAAGGAGGCATGCGCGTGAGAAAACACCTGTCGTCACTCACACTGGGAGTCGCCCTCGGGCTGCCCGCCGGAGCCGCCCTCCCCGCCCTCGCGGGCTATATGGGCTTCCCGGCCTGGGTCGGCATGAGCTCCATCGAGCGAGTCGGCTACGTCGCCGGGGTCGCCGACACCCTCGAGGCCGTGCACCAGCTCATCCTCATCGCAGGGCCACAGGGGGCCGCCGAGGCCGTCCGCCGCGCCGACACCTGCACCGATCCCCTCAAGCTCGGCCAGGTCGTCGGCATCGCCGAGGAGGCCGCGGCCAAGCACCAGGACCAGACCCCCGCAGCATCCCTCGTGCTCGCGCTCGCCGACTGCGGCCAGTCGTCCCCTCCCACCCCGCGCTCCACACCATCCTAGTGACACAGGAGGTTGCCCCGTGACCACCGCCACAGCGCGATCCGCCAGGAATCCCCTTCATGACCTCACGCCCATCGTCTTCCCCAGCCGCGAGGAGTTCGGGCGCATCGTGTCCGAGATCAACGCGGCGGCCAGCCAGCTCCGCGCCGTGCGCCGCCTCCAGGCCGCGGCTCCGCTCACCGAGCGCCACAGGCTGCGCAGCGAGGCCCAGGCCCTCGAGGACAGGATCGGCGCGCTGTACGAACGGAAGCGCGTCTGGCACGCGGCCCACGAGCTGGCGCGCTACCTCGCATGGAAGCGCCAGCGCAGGAGGGGAACCGACACTCTCCTGACCTTCGCGACGGAGAACGACAGCCAGAACGGCAGCCATGCATGAGAAGCGCGCCGCCCCCACCATCCTCACGCCCGGAGCGGTCGAGCGGCTCCTGGCCGACCAACAGGGGCGCTCACCGCGCCGCTTGATCCTCGCCGGGCGCGAGCTCTTCCGCGGCGACCTCCTCATCGGCTCGGACGCGGCCGTGGTGCGGGCAACGAAACGGCACGTCGTCCTGCGCTACAAAGACCCCGCCCATCCGTCCGCGCCTCCCGTCACCCACACAGTCCCGCGGTCGCTCCTCCAGATCCGGCGCACCCCGCCTGCCCACGCCCGCAGGCCGGAACCGCTGTCGCCCCCCCGTCGCCCCGAGCGCCACCTGACCAAGAGCGGGGACATGCCACATTCTCTGGCTGGCCACATGCCCGACACCTCGGCCGTTGTCCTGGAAGTCCCAGATCCGGAACCGCCCACAACGCGCCATGCAGCACCGACCAGCGAGCAGCACGCCGTTCGACACGCTCAGCCGCCTGCGCATCAGGTGGCACCTCATCGGCTGCCTTATTGCCTCGCAGTACCGCAAGCACAAGCCGCTCAACGAGGCTCTCCCCCTCTTCGGGGGCGACCATTGGAGGGGGAATGACGAGCTCGCAGATTGCGCCACCTGCTGTGGAGAAGCCAGACTTCCCAGCGATCTTCGCAGCTCTGATGGGATACCCGCCGCTTAGATTGCAGACCCGCCTGTTCGACCGGCTCGCGCGGCGATGTGCCGCAGGCGTGCGACATCCCAAGCGGGGCGTGAAGACTCCGGGGAGGCTTCCTGCAGACCAGGAGCGGTTGGTCAGGGGGGCGCTGTCGATCTCTAGGAATGGGTGGGCATATTTGATATAAGGAGTGACAAACGGCTCCGTAGTGCCGTTTGCGCATCGAGTCAGTGATGAACGGTCTCTTCTGGGCCAAGAGCGGGGACCCGCCGGACCCGCCGCACTCCCTGGCGGGACATATGCTGGACACCGCCGCCGTGGCGCTGGAGATCCTGAGACGGGAACCCAGCACAACACTTTCGCAGTACGCCCAGGGGCTGGGAATGGGTGAGCGCGAGGCGGCCCGGCTCCTGGCGGCCGTCGCAGGCGCTCACGACCTCGGAAAGGCAACACCCGCGTTTCAGGCCCAGTGGCCTCCGGGACGCGCTCGGGTGGAAAAGGCCGGGTTCCGTTTCCCGCCTTCTCCCGCGCGGGTACCGCACGGCGCCATTACCGCTGGCCTGCTGGAAAGATGGCTTGGCGAACAAGGGGTCCAGCGGCGCCTGCGACACGCGCTTGCCCAAGCGCTTGGCGCGCACCACGGGTTCATTCCGACCAGCGATGACGTCTCGCGGTGCGAAGACCCATTCGTCGCAGGCGGGGAGGAGTGGGAAGACGCGCGAAGGGGGCTGCTTGGAGAACTCTTCGAGACTGTCGAGGCAAGACTGCCTGTTGGTCTCGACGATCTCCCTGACAGTGTTGCGGTGGGGCTCATGGCCATCACAAGCTTCAGCGATTGGATTGCTTCAAGCGCTGAATGCTTTCCGTACGGTCGGGACGCCACGGATTCGAAAAGTTACTTTGAGCACGCTTCTCAGCTGGCGCGCAACGCCTTGGACGCTATCGGATGGCTGCCCCGGTGTCCTCTTGCGGAGAGTCCGGTGGATTTTCACGCGTTGTTCGGGTTCTCGCCCAACGAACTGCAACAGGCAGTGGCCCATGCGGTCAGTGGCGCCGGAGAGCCCCTGCTGGTCATTGTGGAGGCCCCCATGGGGTCCGGGAAGACCGAGGCGGCCCTCTACGCCCACTTGGCGCTGCAGCGGGCAGCCGGGCACCGCGGGATGTACGTAGCGCTTCCGACGATGGCGGCCGGCAACGGGATGTTCTCGCGGGTCGTGGCATTCCTTGGGAAACTCGGCAATCGTCCGTTGGACTTGCAGCTCCAGCACGGCGCGGCACTCCTGAACCGCGAGTATCAGCGACTCCGACCCCGCCACGTGGGGGACTCCGAGGACGACGGCGTCATTGCGCGGGAGTGGTTCACCCAGAAGAATCACGCGATGCTGTCGGAGTACGGCGTGGGCACGGTGGATCAAGCGCTCCTGGGGGTGCTCCGCGTGCGGCACCACTTCGTGCGCCTTTTCGGGCTCGGTAACCGCACCGTGGTGCTGGACGAAATTCACGCGTACGACACGTACACGTCGACCCTTATCGAGGCGCTCATTGATTGGCTGAGACGGCTGGGCTCATCCGCGGTCCTCCTGAGCGCCACGCTGCCGAGGTCGCAACGCATGCGCCTCCTTCAGGCCTACAGCGCGGCTCCTCCGGAGCGGGACGTCCCCTACCCCAGAATCACCGTTGCCACGAGGTCCGGACAGGCCCAATCGGCAAGGATTCCCGTGGAGGGAGAGCGCGTAATCCAGATTCACAGCATCCCGCGAGACATCGACGAACTGGCGGAAGCAGCCGCACGGCTCGTGAACACAGGCGGGTGCGTGGCGTGCATTGTGAACACGGTTGACCGCGCGCAGCGCCTCTACCAACGCCTGGCTCGGGGCGCTGCGATCTGCCACAACGGCATACCCGTGGGCAGGAACCATGGCGACGCCCAGGTGTACCTGTTTCATGCCCGGTTCCCGTCGGACGAGCGGCGCGCGCGGGAGGAGCTCGTCCTCCGGCTGTTCGGGAAAGACGGCTACGAGAAGCCCTGCCGCCCCTCCGCGGCCATCCTGGTGGCGACCCAGGTGGTCGAGCAGAGCCTGGACCTCGACTTCGATGCCATGATCAGCGACCTCGCTCCGATCGACCTCCTGGTGCAGCGCGCCGGCCGGCTGCACCGGTTTGATTCCCTGAAGCTCGCGGGATGGGGCCGGGCCAGGCCCGAAGCGCACCGCGAGGCGCGATTCTTCGTGGCCGGGCTGGAGGCGACGGTCTCCAACCTCGAAGGGTGGGATCGGGTGTACTCCCCGTACGTTGTGCTCCGAACGTGGTGCGCACTGCGCGGCCGTCGGAAGGTGGTGGTCCCGGCGGACGTGCAGGAGCTGATCGAGCAAGTGTACGGAGACGGGCCGCTCGACGTGCCGGATGGGGCGCGGGAACAGTTCGAGGGGGCCCGCCGCAGGGACGTGGAGGAGATGCGGCGGCAGAAGGAATGGGCACGGGGTGTTGCCGTTCGGAACGGGAAGGATCTCCTGAAGCCACCGGCTGACGCACTGAGCGCTCTGCGGCTGGAAGACGATGAGGAGCAGGAAAGTCAGGTGCCGCTCACGCGATACGGTGAGCCGTCGGTGAGCGTGGTTCCGCTGCACCGCATCGGAGGTTCCTTGTACCTGGACGCGCAAGGGAAGGAGCTCGTGGAGCCTGACGGGGCGCCAACAGACCAGCAGGCGGAGCGGATTTTCGGCCGTTCGGTTCGACTGAGCGGCTGGTGGGTCTATGATGCGATGCAGAAGGTGGAACCGCCAAAAGGTTGGAAGCGGCATCCTCTTCTCCGGCGGCTGCGGCCGCTAGAGTTGACGGCCGGGCAAGCGAGGGTTGGAGGGCGGTGTGTGAGATTGATCCCTGAGGTGGGACTGGTCTACAATCCAGCCGAAGGGGAATGAACACTGTTAAAGAATCCCCTGTGGGCGGTGGGTAGGCATGGCTTCCTTTAACCTGCTGTCCGATCCATGGATCCCGGTTTTGGACCTTGCGGGTGCTCGGCGTCTCGTGGGGATTCGCGACGCGCTGGGCGAGGCACGCTGCATTAAGCGGATCTCGCTGGCATCCCCGCTGGCGGAGATCGCAGTCCACCGGCTGATCCTCGCCATCCTCCACCGGGCGCTGGATGGCCCCTCCAGCACTGCCGATGCGGTCGAGATCTACAAATCCGGGCAGTTGCCCCGTACCCGCATCGAAGCGTACCTCGACCGCTGGGCGCACCGGTTCGATCTGTTCGACAGCGAGCGGCCATTTTTCCAGGTCCCGGACCTTCCGGACGACGATCCACTCCCCTGGACGAAGCTGCTGCCCGAGTTCGCGAGCGGGCATAACCCCACATTGTTTGACCACACGCTCGATGACAGCCCACCACCCGCCTCTCCGGCGGAGGCCGCGCTGGCGCTGATTGTCCACCAGTCCTTTGCGCCGGGCGGTCTCATCAAGCGACTGGGTGTCACCTCCGGAAAGGCAGCTCCCCTGGCATCCGTCGCGGTCTTCCTCCCTCAGGGGGCGACACTCTTCGAGACACTGCTGCTGAACCTCAGTCCCTACACGAGCGAGGGCGACGAGCCCATTTGGGAGCATCCACCTTACCGCGCAGGCGACATCGAGGGCGGGCGCGCTCGGGCGATGCTGTCGGGTCTGACCCGGATCTACACGTGGATGTCACGGGCCGCGCGACTCCTCTCCGAGGATGGGGGGAAGGTTCGGTTCATCGCGTATGGACCGGGGGTCCAGCCCCAGGAGGCGCCCTCCCTTGACCCCATGCTTGCCTATCAGCGCATCGACTCCAGGATGCATCCCTATAAGCTTCCTCACGACCGATCCTTCTGGAGGGATTTCGAGGCGGTACTGCCCGGAGACCCCGGGTGGGTCGCGCCGGGGGTGCTGGCCCACGCGCGGGGGTTCCTCCGCCAGACCGAGCGAACGTCCTTGCTGGTCCCCCTCGTGGTTGCAGGGCAGATCACCGATCAGGCGAAGGTGGTGGACGTGCGTCGAGAGGTGTACCCGCTGTCGGCGCGCAATCTCGAGCCCGATGCGGCAGGAGCGATCAGGGACGCGCTGGAGCTGTCCAGGAGCGTGGGGGACGCGCTTAACCGCGCCGCCAAGAAGCTGACTGGCACTCTCCTCTCCTCCCCGAAGGGTATCCGCCCGTTCGTCGACAGCCTTCCGCTGCATCATGTCTATTGGTCGGACCTCGAGAGGGCATTCCCAGGGTTCCTGGAACGCCTGACTCTGCGAGGCCGAAAGGCAACAATGAAGATCTGGAAGGCCGCAACCCGGCGGGCTGCGGACGACGCGTGGAAGAAGGCCGCCAATACCGTTGGCACCACAGCGCGCCACTTGAGGGCGATTGCGGAAGGGGAACGAACGCTCCGGCACGCACTCGGGAGGCTGACCGCATGAGTGACTCGAAGCCGACGAAGTTCATTCAGCACCTCAGAGAGTTGCGCGGGGATCGGGGAGCTATGGCCGCACTCCGGAGGAGCCTTGCGTTCACCAGCGATGAACTCGGTGATGTCCGCGCCTGCAGGTACGTCGAGCCGTTCGTCCAGGGCGAGAGCGAATGGGGCAGGCACGTCTACTACCTTGTGGCGGGGCTGTACGCGCTCCATCCCGAGGAGGGCGAGCAGTCCCTGGCGAAGGTGCTCTCGGACCTCTGGCAGAGGAACCAGCAGCCCCAAAGCCTCGAGTTGCGCTTCCGAAGCTTGCTCGAATCCGATCCGGACCAACTCCCCGACCGGCTGAGGCGCATCGTGACCTACGTGCGGTCCAAGGGGGCGCCGCTGAACTACGAGCGACTTCTTGCCGACCTCCTCAATTGGCAGTCGCAAGACCGAAGGGTGCAGCGACGGTGGGCGCATCAGTTCTACCGAGCGGCGCAGGTGGGGGAGGAGGAGCGGATCGAGACGCGCGCGGAGGTGGGAGCATGAACCTCGTGGAGATCCACATCCTTCAGGCGATCCCCCCGGCGAATTTGAACAGGGATGACACCGGAAGTCCAAAGGACGCTCTTTTCGGAGGAGCCCGCCGGGCCCGCATCAGCAGCCAGGCGCAGAAGCAGGCCGTCCGGCGGCACTTCGCAGACCTGACACTGCTGAATCCAAGTGACCTAGCTGTCCGGACGCGGCTCCTCATCGAGAGGGAGCTCGTTCCCCATTTCACAGGTAAAGGCCGTTCGCCGGAGGAAACCCGCGCCGTCGCCACGGCCGCGTTGGGAGGTCTCGGTTTGGCCGTGGATCCGAAGCAGGAAAACAGGACCGAGTACCTTCTCTTCCTGGGTCGCCGGGAGATCGAGCGGCTCGCCGAGGTCATCGAGAAGCACTGGGACACGTTGCTCAAGGTTTCCGCATCTGAGGGGAAGGTGAAGCATGCGAAGGACGAGGCGCAGAAGGCGGTCCCGGACGAGGTGAAGAAGGCGCTGAAAGACACTCTCAACGGGGGCAAGGCAGTCGATCTCGCCCTATTCGGCCGGATGCTGGCAGACCGGCCCGAGCTGGGCATGGATCCGGCATGCCAGGTCGCCCACGCCATCAGCACGCACCGGGTGGACAGAGAGTTCGACTTCTACACTGCGGTGGACGATCTGAGCCCGCGCGAGCAGACAGGGGCAGGCATGATGGGCGACGTCGAGTACTACACGGCCACATTCTATCGCTACGCGAACATCAACCTCGGTCTTCTCCTGAAGAACCTCCAGGGCGACCAGGGTCTGGCCGCCACGGCCGTCAAGGCCTTCGTCCAGGCGTTCATTCTCACGTTGCCCTCGGGCAAACAGAATGCGTTCGCGGCGCACAGCCTCCCCCAGTTCATAGGGATCCTGGTCAGGGAGGACAGCATGCCGCGGAACCTTGCGGCGGCGTTCGAGAACCCTGTGTATCCGCGCGACGGAAAGAGCCTCACCGGAGTGTCCGTCGAGGCACTCACAACGTATTGGAAACAGCTCGATGAGGTGTACGGGAAGCCTGTCCATGAGTGGGTGTCTATCGTCAATCTCTCCGACGGCGCTGTTCGGTATCACGACGCGAGCGTGAAGCCAAACCTCGACGAAGCCGTGAAGGCGGCCATGAAGGGTGTTGGAATCCTCCTCGACGAAGCCGTGAAGGCGGCCATGAAGGGTGTTGGAACCCCCCTGGGGACGTAGCCGTGCCCACGCTACTTCTCCGGCTTCAGGGCCCAATGCAATCGTGGGGGGTCGCGAGCCGGTTCGACCGCCGCGATACCGGGCTGGAACCGTCCAAGAGCGGCGTGATCGGGCTGTTGTGCGCGGCGCTGGGGCGCGACCGTAGCCATCCTGTGGACGATCTCGCAGCGATGCGGATGGGGGTGCGGGTGGATCGCGAGGGCGTGCTGCGGTACGACTACCAGACCGCCATGAGGGTCCTTAGAGCCGATGGCCAGCCGGAAGAGAATCCCCGAAAAAACACGGTCCAGAGCAAGCGCTTCTACCTTGCGGATGCCGCCTTCCTTGTGGGTCTGGAGTCCTCGGATCGGCCGCTGCTCGAGCGCCTGCACGACGCGCTTCGGAATCCCAGGTGGACGCTGTTCCTGGGCCGCAAGAGCTACCTCCCCAGCCCGCCGGTCTGGCTCCCGGACGGCTTGGCCGACGGGCCTCTGGAGGAGGCCATGGCCCAGTACCCACCCCTCGTGGGGCCGGCTCCAGAGCGATACCGCTATGCGCTGGAGGAACCGCCAGGCCCCGCATCCTTGGCGCTCGCGAACCGGGTGAGGCGGTGGGATCAGCCCGGGGGACCGTTCACGCAACGCCGGTTCACAGAGCGCCACGTGTGGATCGTCGAGGCCGCTCAGGGGGAGGTACCCCGTGTACCTGTCTAGGCTGGTCCTCAACCCCCGAGACCACAGGGCCCGGCGCGACCTTGCCAACCCCTACGAAATGCACGCAACGCTCGCGTGGCTCTTCGAGGACCCAAAGGTTGCCCGTCCGCTGTGGCGACTTGAGAGCGTTCGCCCTCCGGTCGTCCTCCTTCAGAGCACGGCTCCGCCCGATTTCGCTCGTCTTCAAGGCCGCGATGGGTACCAGGGGTATTTCGCGAAGGCTCCGGAGAGCAAGCCCTATGGCCTGCCAGACCGACTCAACGCCGGCCTAGTGCTGCGTTTCCGCCTGGAGGCCAACCCCACGGTTACCCGGCAGGGCAAGCGGCACGGCCTGCGGAGGGTCGATGAGCAACTTCTCTGGTTGCACCGCCAGGCCGAAAAATTCGGGTTCACTGTGGTCGGTGTAACTGTGAGCCGGATCGAACGGCGTAGCTTCTGGAAGCGTGGGGCGGACAGGCCGATCGTGCTGTTCGCCGTCCGATTCGACGGGCATCTGCAGGTCCGGGATCCAAAACGGCTGCGGGAGGGTATTGTGCGGGGAATCGGCCACGGGAAGGCGCTGGGGCTCGGGCTACTTTCCCTTGCTCAGAGGTAGCGTAATGCCGCCCGTCCGCAGTACTCGGAACCTCAAGGAGCTTCCCAAGTTCCGGGACGGACTAGCGTACCTGTACGTGGAGCACGCCGTAGTAGAACAGGAGGCGCAGGGTATCGCGCTGTACGACGCGAAGGGCGTCACTCTGGTCCCAGTAGCGGCCCTAGGGGTCTTGTTGCTCGGGCCTGGGACGCGGATCACACATGCTGCGATCCGAGCACTGGCGCAAAACGGATGCTCCGTCCTGTGGGTAGGAGAGGACACCGGGCGCTTTTACGCCGCTGGCACCGGCGAGACGAGGAGCGCGGCGCGCCTGGCCCGCCAAGCTCGTGCCTGGGCAGACCCGCAAGCGCATGAGGAGGTCGTCCGACGCCTGTACAGGTTCCGGTTCTCCACCCCCCTTCCCGAGGGCCTGACCGTTGGTCAGCTACGCGGGTTGGAGGGCCTCCGCGTCCGGGATGAGTACGCGCGTTGGAGCCGAGAGGTCGGCGTGCCCTGGGCAGGACGGAGTTACGATCGGGGGCGCTGGGCGGCGGCCGACCCCGTAAACCGAGCGTTGTCGGCTGGGGCGGCGTTCCTATACGGAGTGTGTCATGCTGGCATTGTGAGCGCGGGCTACAGCCCCGCGCTCGGTTTCATACACGTAGGCAAGCAGCTTTCGTTCGTCTTCGACATCGCAGACCTCTACAAAACAGAGGTGCTGGTGCCTGCCGCCTTCCGGACCGCGGCGGAGTCTCCCGATGCCGTGGAATCGAGGATCCGTCGTCTCCTGAGGGACCGAATTCGTGAGACCCGGCTCCTTGAGAGGGTGATAGACGATCTGCAGAGGTTGTTCACCGGTCTCTGGCCGGAGGAGACCAGCGAGGAAGACTACGACGAGGACGCCGCCCGACCTGGGGGGTTATGGGACCCCGCGGGTGAGGTAGTCGGCGGGGTGGCCTATGGTGGTGCTGATTCTGGAGAACGTTCCACGGAGCCTAAGGGGGGAACTGACCCGGTGGCTCGTTGAGGTGGACACCGGGGTGTTCATCGGCCGGGTCAGCGCCACAGTGCGGGACCTCCTGTGGGTCAAGTGCGTACAGAAGGCGTGCGGTGGTCGGTGTTGCCTTGTATACCGGTCGAACACCGAGCAGGGTTTCTCCCTGCGCATGGAGGGCTACGAGGATCGAAGGGTGCAGGACTTCGATGGGCTGCAGCTGGTTACGGTAACCAACGCAGAGGCCCTGAGGAAGGGCAAGTGGATCCGGTGGCGGAAGGAGCGCGAGGCGGGGCGCCCCCCGCAGGGGCAAGTAGGTCCAGCCCAAGCACCTTGACAACCGAATAGTTAAATGCCAAGAGGGCGAACATGTGTTTGCTGTTGTCCCCGCGCACGCGGGGATGAACCGAATGAGCGCATCGCGCGAGCTCCGTGGGAGATGAGTTGTCCCCGCGCACGCGGGGATGAACCGGGTGTACGGAGGAAGACCCCACGAGGCGATTCGAGTTGTCCCCGCGCACGCGGGGATGAACCGGCGATCTGTGCGGCGGGGAGGGGGATGCCGAGCGTTGTCCCCGCGCACGCGGGGATGAACCGAAGAGGGAGGCAGGCCGGGCCGACCGCCTGTCGTTGTCCCCGCGCACGCGGGGATGAACCGACGATGACGCCTTTGGTCCTGCGGCCCGGGATGTTGTCCCCGCGCACGCGGGGATGAACCGACAGCCGCCATGCAGCGGCTCGGGGTCGCGCCGTTGTCCCCGCGCACGCGGGGATGAACCGTGGCTCAGAGACAACTGGGAGATCGTGGCGGCGTTGTCCCCGCGCACGCGGGGATGAACCGATGCTGGTCGACTTCTAGAGCGCGAAGGAAAGGTTGTCCCCGCGCACGCGGGGATGAACCGTCAAGAGCGGCCCTGGGTGCCCAGGGTGCTCAGTTATCCCCGCGCACGCGGGGATGAACCGCGACCGAGGCCGTCACGGTGTCGATGACAGACCGTTGTCCCCGCGCACGCGGGGATGAACCGGATGTCCCCGCCGTCCCGAAGGTCCCGCTGTGCGTTGTCCCCGCGCACGCGGGGATGAACCTCAAGGACCCAGAACGCCCACCACGCGAACATCAGTTGTCCCCGCGCACGCGGGGATGAACCGTGAGAGGCAATGGCTCCGTGAACGATCGTGCCCGTTGTCCCCGCGCACGCGGGGATGAACCGCCATGTGGGTGCCGGGGTATCCGCAGTACAGCCGTTGTCCCCGCGCACGCGGGGATGAACCTCCCACTGGGCGGGGCTCACCCAGCCCTGGGCCGTTGTCCCCGCGCACGCGGGGATGAACCGCCATCGCCAGCTACCCCGGCGGCCTGGACTACTGTTGTCCCCGCGCACGCGGGGATGAACCGAAGTAGATGGAGAAGTGGCTCAGAGACAACTGGTTGTCCCCGCGCACGCGGGGATGAACCGTCCTGGGCCTGGTTACCTCCCAGGAGACCCGCGTTGTCCCCGCGCACGCGGGGATGAACCGCAGGGCAAGTGGGCCCCTGTGGCGACCGCTCTTGTTGTCCCCGCGCACGCGGGGATGAACCGCTAAACGACGCCTCCCACACATCGAACCGGGGGGTTGTCCCCGCGCACGCGGGGATGAACCGAACGTTACGGTGGACTGGGCCAAAGGGATTCCGTTGTCCCCGCGCACGCGGGGATGAACCGCATTTCGGCTCCCTTGGCGAAAACACCCGGGAGTTGTCCCCGCGCACGCGGGGATGAACCGCAGTGCCCCGCCGTCACGACGACGCTGGTGAGTTGTCCCCGCGCACGCGGGGATGAACCGGGGAGATGAGTGTGAAACGCGCTCGCATTGACGTTGTCCCCGCGCACGCGGGGATGAACCGGGCGAGGACGGTCTCCTCATCCTCGCGTATGCCGTTGTCCCCGCGCACGCGGGGATGAACCGCTGGTGTGTCAGATGCGCGAGGCGTGGCCGGGAGTTGTCCCCGCGCACGCGGGGATGAACCAGGAGGGGCGACGGACGGACGCCTGACGCTGGCGTTGTCCCCGCGCACGCGGGGATGAACCTGATGTTCGGCAGGCGCCGCCGTCGCCCGAATAGTTGTCCCCGCGCACGCGGGGATGAACCGACCAGATCCCGATCACGCAGACCGGCGATACAGTTGTCCCCGCGCACGCGGGGATGAACCGGTATCAAACGGATACTTTTTCGTTCCGCTGTGCGTTGTCCCCGCGCACGCGGGGATGAACCGTAGAGCACGACCACTCCGGCGAGGGCCGCTGCCGTTGTCCCCGCGCACGCGGGGATGAACCAGCATGAGTCACACCCCCGCTCCCAGAATAGTCGTTGTCCCCGCGCACGCGGGGATGAACCGGTTGACCTTGTGCTGTATCGCCCACAGAGCAACGTTGTCCCCGCGCACGCGGGGATGAACCGTTTCTGCGCCACACCGGGAACGAAGAAGCTCGAGTTGTCCCCGCGCACGCGGGGATGAACCGGGGACGGGAAAGGACACGTTGCTCCTTCTCGCCGTTGTCCCCGCGCACGCGGGGATGAACCGTAACTCCTGAACGCTCGCGTCCGCGTGGGCCGTCGTTGTCCCCGCGCACGCGGGGATGAACCGCTTTTGGGCGGGAAGCCAATTCATCCGCCGCGCGGCTTCGCGAGCTGCGCCGCCTCCAGGCCACCGCTCCCCTGACCGAGTGCCACGCCCTGCGGCGCGAGGTCCAGTCCGCCGAGGATGTCATCACCGCCCTCTACGAGCACAAGCGCGCCTGGCACGCGCGCCACGAGGCCGCTCTCCGCGTCAAGTGGGAGCACGAGCGCAGGATTGCGCAGCACGGGCCCGCCACAATCCTTGTCCTGCGCGACGACGTCAACGCCAATGCCTGAGAAGCGCACTGGCCCCACCATCCTCACCCCCGGCGCCATCCAGAAGCTTCAGGCCGACCGAGCCGCGCGGCGACCCCCACGGTTCGTGCTGCACAAGGACGAGCTCTACCGGGACGACCTCCTTGTCGGGCAGGGCGTCCAAATCGTCAAGACCACAGCTCGCTCCTTCACGCTCCGGTACACCGACACCGCGCGACCCAGCTCGCCCTCCGTGGTGCACACCTTGCCTCTCGCCCTTGTCAAAATCCGGCGCACGCCTCCGGCCAACGCGCGCCGGCCAGAGCCAATCACCGGCTGACCCCCACCGGCCAGCGCACCGCAGGGGGGTGCCCTCCCCTTAAAAAAATTTCCCTCCCCTCCTTTACAAACGGCCGCCTGGTCCGATTACCCCCTATAGAGGGCCATGGAGATCCGACCTCTTGGACCAGGCGCGCCGGGGTGGCCAGACCCCGCCTCCCCATCCCCCCAGGGGCAGGCGCCCGCTCACGAGGCCACCCCGGATGCTCCCCCCGTAGGCACGCGGAGCCCGGACGCCGCCCGATCAGCCAGGGTCGAGCGCCTTGCGGAACTCGTCCGCCAGGGGGCGTACGCCCCGGAGCCCGGCCCCATCGCGCGCGCCCTCCTGGACGCCCTCCTGCCGCCTCCACCCCCAGCGTGATGATGCCTGTGACCGCACCGTCCCGATCCCGCGAGCTGCTGCGCGAGTTCACCAACCTCGCCGTCCGCCAGCAGGAGGCCCTCGTGCGGTTCGAGCGCGAGCGGTTCGAGATGGCAACCCAGTTCATGGAAGTGCTCGTCCCCGCCCTCCGGGACGCCGGCCCCGAGCTGGACCCCGAGGCCCTGCGCCAGGCCCTGCACATCGTGACCACCACCCTCTCCCTCATCCAGGCCCTCCAGGAGGCCCGCGAGCGCATCCTCCAGTCCCTGCGCGCCCTCGGGGCATCGGCCGGGCTGAGCATCGACCTCGAGGTGTAGACCGTGGAGCAGCTGTCGCTCGCCAGCGCTCTCGCCGCCGCCCGCACGGCGCTCGACGCCGCGGCCACCGAGGCCGCCACCTCCTCCCAGAACATCGCCAACGCCGCCACCCCCGGCTACGCGCGGGAGCGGCCCGACCTCGCGGAACTCCCGGCCTTCTCCGGGGTCGCCGTCTCCACCATCCAGAGGGTCGTCTCCCAGGTGGCGCGCTCCGCCTTGCTCGCCGCCCAGGGAGCCGAGGAGGGCGCCGCCACGACGGCCGGGATCCTCCAGCAGGCCCAGGCCCTGCTCGGCGAGCCCGCCAACGGCCTCAGCCAGCTCCTCGTGAGCTTCTGGAACGCCTGGCAGCAGGTGGCCACCACCCCCACCGACCCCGGGGCGCGGGACGGCCTCCTCGCCGCCGCCCAGCAGCTCACGTCCCGCTTCCAGAGCATCACCCAGGGCCTCCAGGGGATCGAGGTCGCGCTCGCCCAGTCCCTCGCCCAGGGGGTCGCGGAGGTCAACAGCCTCGCCCAGAAGGTCGCGTCGCTCGACCTCCAGATCCAGGCCGGGCAGGCCGCCGGCCAGGACGTCAACGCCCTGCTCGACCAGCGGGACCAGCTGGCCCAGCAGCTCGCCCAGCTCGCCGGCGCCGCGCCCGCGCAACCGCCCACCCAGGACTACACCCTGGTCATCGGCGGCCAGCCGCTCGTCGTCGGCGGCACGGCCTACCAGCTCGCCGTCCGGGGCACGGGACCCGCGTCCACCGTGGTCTGGAAGGACACGGGACAGCCCGCCCCCCTCACCCAGGGCCAGCTGGGCGCGCAGGCCCAGGCCCTCAGCCAGCAGCTCCCCGCCCTCTCCGCAGGGCTCGACGCCGTGGCGCGCGACCTCGTGGCGGCCGTCAATGGGTTGCACATGACCGGCTACACGCTCACCCAGCCGCCCCAGACGGGCATCCCGTTCTTCGCTCCCACCGGCACGACCGCGGCCACCATCGCCGTCAACCCGGCCATCGCCCAGAACCCCGACCTCATCGCCGCCTCGGGCACGGGCGCGCCGAACGACGGCTCCGTGGCCCAGAGCATCGCCAGCCTCGCCACGGCGCTCGCGGCCGGGGGCGGCACGCAGACGATCCTTGCCGAGTACAACGGCGTCATCGTCGGCCTGGCCGCCCAGCTGCAGACCGCCCAGATCCAGCAACAGGCCGCCACCGCCCAGGTCACCCAGTTCCAGCAGATCGACCAGTCCGTCTCGGGCGTGTCGCTCAGCGAGGAGCAGACGGCCCTCCTGCTGGACCAGCAGATGGCGCAGGCGGCCACCACGGTGCTGGCGGCCGCCCAATCCATGCTCAGGAGCTTGCTTCAAGCCGTGGGAGCGGGAGGCTGAGGAGGAGGGCCATGCGCGTCACCGAGCTCGGGCTCGCCCAGCAGGCCGCCGCGACGATCGACGCCGACCTCGCGAGGATCGCCCAGCTCAACCAGGAGATCGCCGCCGGCTCCACGGTGGCTGACCCCTCCGCCGACCCCGCCGCGGCGGGCCTCGTGCTCCAGGCCCAGGAGCAGGCCGGGCTCGACCAGCAGGGGCAGAAGACCGCCGCCTTCCTCAGCCCGCGGCTCGACCAGGAGGTCCAGGTGCTCGGCGACGCGAGCCGGTTCCTCACCCAGGCCCGCACCCTCCTCGTGCTCGCCCAGAACGGGACCGTGTCCTCCTCCGACCGCCAGGCAATTGCCGCGCAGCTCGAGGGCATCCTCGAGTCGCTCGTCGGCCTCGCCAACCAGAGAGCGCCCGACCGCTACCTGTTCAGCGGGACGGCGTCGTCCCAGCCGTTCCAGCAGTCCGGGCTCCTGGTCTCCTACCAGGGCGACTTCGGAACGGTCACGCTGTCGCTGGGCCCCGGGGCCCCCATCGTCGTCCACGAGCCCGGGGCGGCGATCTTCCTGGCCCAGACCGACCAGGCCACCGGCACACCGCAGCCCGCCGGACCCCTGGGGCTCAGCGGCTCCTTCACCGTCAACGGCCAGGCCGTCACCGTCTCCCCGGCGGACTCGGTCTCCTCCATCGCCGCCAAGATCAATGCCGCCCCCGGAGCGGGCGCTCGCGCCACGGTCACCCCCGCCAACGCGCTCGTCATCAGCTCGCTGTCCACAGCCCCCCTCAGCCTCGCCGACACGTCCGGAACGCCGCTCCAGAGCCTCGGCATCCTCACGGCCACGGGCGCCATCGCCAACGAGACGCTCCCCAGCAACCTGTTCGACGCCCTCATCGGGGCGATCCAGGACCTGCAGGGGGGAAACATCGCGGACCTCGCCGCTCGGCTCGCCGAGATGGACGCGGCCCAGGACACGCTGGGCGCCGCGCAGAGCTTCTTCGGCAGCCAGCAGGGCATCGCCGTGAGCATGCAGACCACCCTCGGCCGCGAGCAGACGGCCCTCCAGGCCGCCGCCTCGCAGGCCGGAGGGGCCGATCTTCCGCAGGCTGCGGTCCAGTACCAGGCCGCGGTGACCGCCTACCAGGCCAGCCTGGGCGCGGCGCTCGCGGCCCTGCGCCTGGCGGCCGGTGGCCCCCAGGGACTCGGGCTCGGAGGAGGTGGGTAGACCGGGTCCGGGCCCTCCCGCAGGCGGCTGACCCCCGCAGAGTCCGCAGACACGCGCCACATCGCGGTCTCCCCGCGCCATGACGGGGACCGCGGGAAAGGAGTGAGAGAGCTCCATGCTGAGCATCAACACGAACGTCAGCGCGATCAACGACCTGTTCTACCTGGGCCAGGCCCAGAACCAGGTCGGTCAGGCCATGCAGCGCCTCAGCTCCGGCCTCCAGATCAACAGCGCGGCCGACAACCCCGCGGGGCTGGCCATCGCCGAGAAGATGACGGGCCAGATCAACGGGCTCGACCAGGCGGCGGCCAACGCCCAGACGGGCGTCGCCATGCTGTCCACGGCCGACGGCGCGCTGAGCCAGACGCAGGCCATCATCCAGCAGATCCGCACCCTCGCGGTCCAGGCCAGCAACGGCACCCTGACCGCGTCCGACCGCCAGAACCTGCAGGCGGAGGTCGACCAGCTGGCCGCCCAGCTGTCGAGCATCGCCCAGCAGACGCAGTTCAACACCCTCAACCTCCTGGACGGCACCCTCCAGAACGTCCAGCTCCAGGTGGGCGCCAACCCCAACCAGACCATCTCCTTCAGCATCGGCGCCATGAGCGCCCAGGCCCTCGGGCTCACGAGCGGCCACTTCGACGTCACCGGCCAGTCCTACTTCAGCAGTGCGACCATTCCGTCGAACAGCGCCCTCACCTTCGGCGCGTCGTTCTCCATCCAGGTCGACAGCGCGTCCGCCACGCAGATCGACCTCCTGTACAACGGCACCGTCGTCGCCACCGCCACGCTCGCGAGCTCGACCGTCAACGCGGGCACGACAGTCACGTTCTACGACAAGACAACCACCACGCTCGTGGACGCCGTCCTCACGGTCGGAGCCACGTTCGTCACCTCCACGGGGCTTGCCCTCGGCGTGCTCACGTACGGCGGCCCCAACATCACGACCGCCTCGGCCGCTGAAGCGGCCATCTCGGCCGTCGACAGCGCCAACAGCGTCGTCACCAACCAGCGCGCCATCATCGGCGCCGTCGTCAACCGCCTGCAGGCGACGATCTCCAACCTGCAGGTCGCCAGCCAGAACCTGACCGAGTCCCGGGGCGTCATCCAGGACGCCAACATTCCCAAGGAGACGATGCGGCTGGCGCAGGCCCAGGTCCTGCTCCAGGCCGGCGTCGCCATGCTCGTCCAGGCCAACACGCAGCCGCAGCTGCTGCTGAGGCTGATCACCGGCTAGCCACACGCGCACGCGGCGCCCGGACCGGGGCCCGGCGGCGGGGAGCACCTCCACCCTGGACCGCCCCGGGCCCCGCCGGGCAGGCCGCCGCACGCAGGAGGGAGCGCCATGGCCCTGAGCGTCCAGCCCGCGGGCTCCGCAGGGCTCGGTCCCGTCACCTTCTCGGGGCTCGCCACCGGGCTCAACACCCAGCAGATCATCCAGGCCCTGCTGGCGCCCGAGCAGGCCATCGTCCAAAGCTACCAGGCCCAGGAGGGACAGCTCACCGCCCAGCAGACCGCCTGGCAGGGGATCGAGACCGACCTCCAATCACTCCTCTCCCAGACCCAGGCCCTGCTCGCCCCCCAGGCCTTCCAGGCCATGACGGCCAGCTCCAGCAACCCGGGCGTGCTCTCCGCCACCGCCCAGCCGGGAGCGCCCGCCGGCAGCTACAGCCTGTCCGTCACCCAGCTCGCCCAGGCCCAGGAGTCGGTGAGCTCCGGAAGCGCGTCGGACCCCAACGCCCTCGTGTTCGGCACCGGCACCCTGACGATCCAGGTCGGCTCCAGCTCCCCCGTCACCGTCACCATCGGGTCCGGCCAGAACAGCCTCACCGGCATCGCCGCCGCCATCAACGCCGCGGGAGCCGGCGTCACCGCGTCCGTCATCAACACGGGGTCCGCCTACCAGCTCCTCGTGTCCGGGGCCGCCACGGGATCGGCCAACGCCTTCACCATCACGGACAGCCTCTCAGGCGGCACCGCGGCGCTCGGCCCCTTCTCCACCATCCAGGCCGCCCAGAACGCCACCCTCACGCTCGGCAGCGGCGCCGGCGCCCTCACCGTGAGCTCGCCCTCCAACAGCGTCACGTCGCTCCTCCCCGGCGTCACCCTGCAGCTCGCGGGCGTCGGCAGCGCCACCGTCACCGTCTCGCCCGACGTCCAGGCGCTGACCTCCCTGGTCCAGGGCTGGGTGTCCGCCTACAACCAGGTCGCCAAGGACCTCGCCACCCAGGACAGCTACAACACCACCACCCAGCAGCCCGGCGGGCCGCTGTTCGGCAGCCCCCTGCTCGACCTCATCGGCCGCACCCTGGCGTCCGCCGCCTCCGCGACCGTGCCGAGCGCGCCCCCCTCCATGACGAGCCTGGGGATGGTCGGCATCACGATGAACAGCGACGGCACGCTGTCGGTCAACACCGCCACCCTCCAGGCCGCCCTCAGCCAGAACCCCCAGGGGGTCGGCGCCCTCCTGCAGGGGATCGCGAACGACCTCCTGCCCGGCCTGCAGGGGCTCGAGGCCCCCGTCACGGGCGCCGTGCCCCAGGCCATCACAGCCCTCCAGACCGAGGAGCAGAACGTCCAGAACACGATCGCGGCCCTGCAGCAGCAGATCACCCAGGAGCAACAGACGCTCCAGCAGGAGTTCATCGCCATGGAGCAGGCCGTGAGCCAGTCCCAGGGCCTGGGCCAGCTCCTGTACCAGTTCGCCCTCTCAAGCCTCCTCACGGGACTGCCCGCATCTGGCGCCGGAGTGGCGTCCGGCTCCGGCACTGGCGCCTCCGGCACCACGGTCCTGTAACGTGCCATGGGGCCGGGCCGCGATCCCTCCGAGGCCGCGCGCGCCTACCTGGAGAGCGCCATCCTCGGCGGATCGCCCGCCGACCGGCTCCTCCTGGCCTACGACCACGGGATCCGGGCCGCCCAGCAGGCCGAGGAGGCGGCCCTGCGGGGCGAGGCCGACACCGAGCGGACCGCCCAGGAGCGGCTCACGCAGCTCCTGCTCCTCCTCATCCGCGCCGTCAACCCCACCCCGGACCCCCTGCTGGGGGAGCGGCTCCTGGTGCTCTACCAGTGGTGCCTCGCCCGCCTGAGTTCCGCCCCTGAAGAGGGGCCGGCGGCCTATCATAAGGTGCGCGAGGTCCTCGGCGCCCTCCGCGACGCCTTCGCCCAGGCCCGCGCTCGGGAGACGGAGGGGCAGTGACAGATCAGAGCGGCATGATGAGGGAGACCCAGGCGATGGTCATTCGCGGGCCGCTCGCCCCGCACGCGGTCTGCACGCAGTGGCGGCATCCGATCCTGTACGCGGTCCATCTCCAGGATGGGTGGATCGCCACGCACCCCGAGGCCTACCCCGCGTCTTCCGAGGATGACGACCCTTCTCACGGAGGCGGGACGTAGCATGGACGCCACCCGCAAGGCGGGGGCCGCAGGCCCGCGGCGCGAGCCCACGCTGTCCGTCTGCCTGATCGCCCGCAACGAGGCCGAGACCATCGGCCGCTGCCTGCGCAGCGTCCGCGCGGTGGCCACCGAGATCATCGTCGTCGACACCGGGAGTTCGGACGCCACCTGCGAGATCGCCCGAGGCCTCGGCGCCCGCATCGCCCGCGTCCCCTGGGGGGGCGACTTCTCGCAGGCCCGGAACGCCTCCCTGGGGCTCGCCACCTCCGACTGGATCCTCGTGCTCGACGCCGACGAGGAGCTCGACCGGGGCTCGGTCGAGCCCCTGCGCGAGGCCATGCGCCACCCCGAGGCCATCGCCTACTGGTGCACCATCGCGAGCTACACGGGCGACGTTCCCGACGAGGCCCACGTGATCGAGCACCTGCACCCCCGGCTCGTCCTCCGCTCAGCCCACCCCCGGTTCGTCGGCGCCGTGCACGAGCAGCTCCGGCTCGGCCGCGCCCTGGAGCCCGTCACCCCCCGCCCCAGCCGGATCCGCATCCTGCACTACGGCTACCTCACCCCCCTCGTCCTCAAGCGCGCCAAGATCCAGCGCAACGTCGAGCTCATCGAGAAGGCCCTGGAAGAGGCGCCCGCTCACCCCTTCCAGTGGTTCAACCTCGGGACCGAGCGGCTCCGCCAGGGCCAGCACGCCGAGGCCGAGCGCTGCTACAGGCGCGCGCTCGAGCTCCTCGAAGCCTCGGGAGACGACGTCACCTACCTACCCGCCCTCCTCCGCCTGCTCGCCACCGCCCTGCGGGCCCAGGGGCGGCACGACGAGGCCCTCGAGACCATCGCGCGCGCCCAGGAGCGGTACCCCGACGACACCGACCTCTGGTACCTCGAGGGCACCATCAGGGCCGACCTGCTCGACTGGGCGGGGGTCGAGCGCGCGATGCGCCGCTGCCTCGAGTTCGGCGAGCCCCCCGCCCTCTACATGGCCACCCGCGGGGTCGGCACCTCGCTCCCCCACGTCTGGCTCGGGATCGCCGCCCGCGAGACGGGCCGCCCCCAGGAGGCCCTCGCCCACCTCCGGGAGGCCGTGCGGCTCGTTCCCGAGGAGCCGCTCGCCCTCCAGCACGCCGCCGACCTCCTCACGCGCCTGCTCGGTCCCGAGGCCGCGGGAGAGGCCCTCGCACCCGCATCCTCCCGGGGCCGCCACATCGCCCTCGCGGCCGCCCGCGCGCTCGCCAAGGCCGGCGCCTTCGCGGAGTGCCGCGCCCTCCTGCCCCGGGCCGCGGACGGCGAGCCCGAGGACAGTCTGGTGCTGCTGCTCGACGGCGAGTGCCTGTTCCGGCTCCGCCAGTACCCCGAGGCCGTCGCCACCTTCCTGCGGATCCCCGCGCGCGACCCGCTGGGGCTCCCGGCCCGGCTCGACGCCCTGCTTGCTGCCCTCGCCATCCCCGATCACGACACGGCGCGCGAGATCATGGGGGTCCTTCGCCAGATCGCGCCCGAGGAGATTGGCTGGATCGTCCGCGTCCACGGGATGCTGTGCGCCCGCGCCGCGGGAGACCCCCTCACAGACGAGATCCGCGAGGAGGACGCCGCGCGGTCGCTCGCTCTCCTCCGCCAGCTCCTCCGGACCTTCCTCGAGATGGACCTCGTGGGGCTCGCCTCCCACGCGGCCAGCATGATGCGCCTGTGCGGCATCTCCGACGGCCAGGCACTGTGCGAGATGGGCAAGGTCGCCTACCTCGCGCGGCGGCCCGACCTCGCAGGACCCTGGCTCGCCGCCGCCTACGCCCAGCGGGGGCTCGATTGGGAGGGCCTCATGATCGCCGCCGAGATCAGCGCCGCCCGAGGCGACCACGAGTCGGCGCTGGCGCTCGCCCGCGCCTTCCTCGGATCCCCCGCGGGGCGGTCGGGATCGCTCGCCTTCTACCTCGGCGCCGCCGCCCCCGCCCTGGCCCGGCGCCAGTACTCCGACGCGCGCGCGTTCCTCGAGGCCGCCCGGGAGCGCTACCCGAGGGCGTCGGTCGTGACCATGGCCCTGGAGAAGCTGGGGGCCATGGAGGACCTCCAGAAGGCTGGGGCGGCGGGATGAGATGGCATATATACTGTGTGGATGCCGTCCGGAGGTGATCGCTGTGTACTGTCCCTAGTGCGGGTCGCGCATACCCGAAGGAGCCACCTCGTGCCCAGGAGGCCACGAGATAGATCCTGGAGACCGCCCAAGTGGGCGTGCAACCGATGCGCTCGGGGATGCGGCGCTGGCTCGGCCACGCCCGGGACGTGTTCATCATGGAGGAGATGGGAAAGAGGAGACTTGCGCCGATAGCTTGATGTGCGAGTCGCATTCTCTGTGGAGTCCTCCTCCACCCTTCGTGGGAATGCGTTTCTGCTCATCGGCGAGACTTTGGAGAGTCTGCAGGATAAGGAGAGGCGAATTTGGGAATACTACTCGAACATAGACGTCGTTAGTCACCATTTCGATGCGCGGGAATCCTAAAGAAATTCCAAAGCAACTGGAGGATGGGGGGTGCGGGGCCCATCGGGTTCGAGGCAGGAGAGGCGGGTGAATGAACATGCATCCAAAACCCATCGGGTGCCCTCCCTCTGCTGGAGATAAACGACGTCTCGGCACATAACAAGATACCCGGCATGGGGGTGCATCCGAAGGGATCACCCACTACTGGCGCTCTTCCGTCGCCGGTGACGCGGGTGGTGCTCTTCGCCCCGGTCGTGGAGGGTCCCAGCGTGCAACCGGAGCACCCTCCGAATAAGAACGCGCAGACTATCGACCGGGAGCGGCTGTTTGGAATTATGTGGCGGGTGATGCAATCCCAGCTCCACAAGCAACTCGAGGTCTATGCCGAGGGCACGCGCCGGAATGCTCAACTATTGCGATAGTAAGCTTCCACCGGTGGATGCCGTCTTCAGCTTCACCAAGGCAGGGTTCTTATGACGATCCATCCCGCCATCCTCGCACACTATCCGCACATGAACGACGCCCAGCGGTCGGTCGTCGGGCACCTGCAGGGACCTTTGCTCGTGGTAGCGGGGCCAGGCTCGGGCAAGACCTACTGCATTGTCCTTCGGGCTCTCAACCTGCTCCTTCTCGACCAGGCCGCACCTGGCGAGGTGATTCTGTGCACCTTTACGGAAAAGGCCGCCTTTGAGATGCGTGACCGCATAGCTGCCGCCGCGCACACGGTCGGCTACAAGGGAGATCTCTCCGGGCTGACGGTCTCGACCATCCATGGTTTCTGCAACAGGTTGATACAACGCTATCGACACCGGACTCTCCTGGGCCACAACTACGAGACGCTGGACGAGCTGACGCAGCTCCTCTTTCTCTTCGAACACTTTAGCGAAATTGCCGGGCGAGCCCATGATGGCCTCTACCTTGGGCGCTGGAAGACACGTTGGGCCGCCATCGAGGGGCTCCGCAGGTATTTCGACAAGATTACGGAGGAGTTGATCCAGCCCGAGGCGCTTCTGAACTCCGGCGACGGTTTTCTTCACGCGCTGGGACAAGCCTATCTCGCATACCAAGGCGCGCTTTTCAACGAAAACCACGTGGACTTCGCGCACATCCAGAGCCTCGTCCACGCCCTCCTGTCCGATCCCGACCTCCATGAACAAGTGACCCAGCGGATCAGGTACGTCCTCGTGGACGAGTACCAGGACACGAACTACGTCCAAGAGCAGCTCTTGCTCAGGCTCAGTGAACAGACTGGGAACATTTGCGTCGTCGGGGACGAGGATCAGAGCCTCTATCGCTTCCGCGGTGCCACGGTCCGGAACATCCTTGAATTCCCGCAGCGCGTGCCGGGTTGCAAGATCGTCAAGCTCGAAACCAACTACCGTTCGCATCGGAGCATCGTCGAACGGTACGACCGTTGGATGTCCTCAGCTGACTGGTCGAACCCTAAGGGCGTTCCCTTCCGTTACGACAAGGCAATTCACGCCCACGCGGGAACCACACACCCAGAGTACCCGGCAGTCTTCGCCATCTGGGGGCGTAACCGGCGAGATGAGGCCGAGCGCTTCGCGGACATGGTCGCTTGGTTGAAAGATAACGACGTGATCCAGGACTTCAGCCAGGTGGCGCTCCTGCTCCACAGCGTCCGGCAGGAGCACAGCGGAGCCTACCTCGAAGCCCTCGCCGAGCGCAACATCCCGGCGTTCTGCCCCCGGGCTCGCGCGTACTTCGAGAACCCGGAGATCCGCGACGTTGTCGCCTGCTTCGCCGTCATCTTTGGCTGGCACGGAGAGGGTCGAGGAGAGGAGGCTGGCGGCGTTGCCGAACTGGCGGCATACGTGGACGAGGCCATCGTCGATCTCGCACGGCGGTTCGCCGCACCGCACCCACTGGCCAGGGCACTCCAAGACTGGAGAGCCGAGATCGAAGCCTTGGCGGAAGGTGAGGCACTCGACGTCCGTCCGGTGGACTACCTCTACCGTCTGCTGGCCGTGCAACCCTTCGCCACGGCCGTGAAGAACGAGAACGTAGCGCGGAATCTGGCCATCTTCTCGCAGCTCCTGAACGCATTTCAGACGTACTACCACTACACAGTCGTGACTCACCGCAATCGGGACTTCCTGCGCCTCCACCTCTTCAACAGCTTCCTTCGATTGCTCCACGAGGGCGGGATCAACGATTACGAAGACCCGGACCGGCCTTTCCCCATGGGCCACGTCCAGGTGATGACCATCCACCAGGCCAAGGGCCTGGAGTTCCCAGTCGTGGTCGTGGGCTCCCTTGCGACGTCGCTCTCTAGTCCCAAACAAATTGACCGGGACCTCGGCCCGTTCTACCACCGGCCGACCTTCGAGCCGGAAAACCGCATCACGTTCTTCGACCGCATGCGCCTCCACTACGTCGCGTTCTCCCGTGCACAGAAGGTGCTGGTCCTCACCACGCATGAGACGCCCAAGGACTACTTTGCCCGCATCTGGCAGGGGCTCCCCCAGTGGCCCTATGTGCAGAAAGAGCTGCTTGCGGCCCAGCGCTTCGAGCTCCGCGAGCGCATGCCCGTTAAGAAAACCTATAGCTTCACCGGGGATTTAAGGATCTACGAAACCTGCCCCCGACAGTATCAGTTCTTCCGCGAATACGATTTCACGCCTTCCCGGTCGGCGGTGATATTCTTCGGGCTGCTTGTTCACCAGACCATCGAGGAGATTCACCGCATCGCGCTCGATGGGAGGTTCAACATGCTCGACGAGCCGCGCATCCGGGAGCTCTTTGAGCGAACCTTCCGTTTCCTCTCCATGAGCGCCGTGCGCCCCATCGGTCCAGCGGCGAAGGAGGGCGCCTTCACTCAGGTTATGAACTACTTTCGTCAGAATCAGGACGAGATAAGGCGGGTGATCCAGACTGAGGTGGACGTGTCTGTAGAGAAGGACGATTACATCCTGGTTGGCAAGGTTGACCTCTTGCTGGGACGGGACGGGAAGCTGGAGCTGCTCGACTTCAAGACGTCCGCGCGCAACACGGATCCGGAGCTTCTCGCTACGTATGAGCACCAGCTTTGCACCTATGCTCACATTCTGGAACAACGATACGGGAAGCGGCCGGAAAGACTGATGCTGTACTGGACGGCCGAGCCCAACAAGCGCGATGCCTTGATGGAGTTCCCATATCGGCCGACGAAGGTGGCGGACGCTGCGCGGCGGTTCGATCTCGTCGTCAGGAAGATTCAGCAGTGCGATTTTCGAGTCGTCCACGTGCCCGAGCGTAAGGTCTGTAAGGATTGCGACCTGCGGCACTACTGTATTCACGACGGTTTGATATCAGGGGGCGCTGATCTGATCGGCCGGCGGGAGCTGGTTGTTGGTCGGAGAAAAGCCAGGTTGGATCGGAGGGCATAGATGGCAAAAATCGAGATCATCAAAACGGAACTCGTCTGGCCCGGCAAGTACAACGAAGACGGCACGCTCAAAGAGACGCCGCGGGTCAACCTGCCCTTCCAGGTCATCGAGCGCGTCAACGAGAGCCGTGCCACGCGCGAGGCGAGGAGGGGACGGACGCTGTCGCTTTTCGACGTGTACGAAGGCAAGGAGGGTGACACCTTCGAGGAGGGCTGGCGGAACAAGCTCATCTGGGGCGACAACCTGCTGGTGATGGGGTCGCTCTTAGAGAAGTTCGCGGGGAAGATCGATCTCATCTACATCGACCCGCCGTTTGCAACCGGGGCCGATTTCTCGTTCACAGCACCGATCGGGGAGGGCGACCAGGAGATCACTAAGGACCAGTCCATCATCGAGGAGAAGGCCTACCGTGATACGTGGGGGCACGGGCTCGACAGCTACCTCGAAATGCTACGAGCACGGCTCCTGTTAATGCGCGACCTCCTTTCCGAGACGGGCTCTATCTTCGTACATCTTGACTGGCACGTAAGCCATGTCGTGAAGCTTCTTCTTGACGAAGTCCTCGGCGCGTCGCGTTTCATGAATGAAATTACTTGGAAGCGATACGCTGCACACAGCCTATCCACTAAACGCTTTGATACCGTGAGTGACCGCCTGCTGTACTACTCGAAGAACCCGGATGAGTGTTTCTTTGAGCTCCAATACGAGGAGCTCTCGCCCGAAGAGTTAGAGCGGCGCTTTCCTCACGTTGAGCGGGAGACCGGCCGGCGGTTTCAACATGTAGCACTCGAACAAAGCTCAAATGCGAGCAGCAAAGGTGAGGAGAGGAATATCCAAGGCCGACGCGTTACCAGCAAGATAGGATGGCGTTGGACGCAGGAGACCTTCGACAGACGGTTAGCCGAGAATCCATACCTCATCTATTGGACCGCCGAGGGCCGACCGCGATACAAGATCTACGCTGACGAATATAAGGGCCGCCCTCTCGGAGATGTGTGGACGGATGTTCCTTATCTCTCTGCGGGCGACTCTGAGCGCCTCGGTTACGCTACCCAAAAACCGGAAGCTCTCCTGTCTAGAATAGTACAGGCTGCGTGCCCCAAGGGTGGCTTGGTCGCTGATCTGTTCTGTGGCTCCGGCACCACCCTCGCCGTTGCGGAGAAGCTGGGACGCCGTTGGATTGGATGCGACCTGGGCCGCTGGGCGATCCACGTCACCCGCAAGCGGCTACTCTCCATACCCCACTGCAGGCCTTTTGAGGTGCTTAACCTCGGCAAGTACGAGCGCCAGTACTGGCAGGGCGTGACGTTCGGCGACAAGAGCAGCAAGTCCGTGACCGAGCGGGGCCTCTACGAGTACCTCGCCTTCATCCTCAGGCTCTATCGAGCGCAGCCGGTGGCGGGGATGGCGCACTTGCACGGCAAAAAGGGCAAGGCCATGGTCCACATCGGTGCGGTGGACGCGCCGGTGACCATTGATGAGGTTACCCAGGCGCTTGACGAGTGTGCCAAACTCAAGCAGATAGAGCTGCATATCCTCGGCTGGGAGTGGGAGATGGGCCTTGCGGGCCCCAACAACGGCGTCCGGAGGGGTAGCCTCATGCACGAGATTGCGAGGCAGAAGGGGGTAAAGCTGGTGCTCCGGCAGATTCCACGTGAGGTCATGGAGTGGCAGGCCGCGGAGAAAAAAGACGTGCACTTCTTCGAACTGGCGTACTTCGATGTGGACATCATCACCCCGGACAAACTGACTGTTCAGGTCGAGCTGAAGGACTTCGCCACTCCCAACGCGGACCTCATTCCTGAAGATGTGCGCAGCAAGATCAAGAAGTGGTCGGACTACATCGACTACTGGGCGGTCGACTGGGACTTCCAGAACGACACCTTCGTGCAGGGATGGGTCGCGTATCGCACCCGCAAGGAGCGCAAACTTCCGCTCGCCTCCGACCCCCACACCTACGAGAAAGCAGGCACGTACCGCATCCTGGTCAAGGTGATTGACGTCTTCGGCAACGACACCACCCGGGCCTTCGACGTGGAGGTGAAGTAGCCATGGCCAAGGCTGTCATCGCCTACGACAAAGACCTTCCCGAGATCCCCGGCCGCCGACCGTGGGTAAAGCCGACCCAGCACCTGGTCAAGGACGAGAGCGCACACACTGGCTGGCGGGTGGCCGAGGGGCGCCGCCCGAGTCAGTTGCTTCTGGTGCCCACCATCCGCGAGCGAGTGGACGATTGGCGCGGGCGGGGCTACCCAGGAGCGTCCGCAGTCACGCAACGGCTCTTCGAGTACTGGTTCCAGGAGGACCACGAGGTGGCCGGGTTCCCCGTCCCCTTCCGGTACTACTTCTGCCAGCAGGAGGCGATCGAGACACTGGTGTGGCTGGTGGAGGTGACACGCGTGCACGACACGGAGACGCTGATCCGGTCGTACGCCCAGATCTATAGACGGGATCTGGCGACCGATAGCATCGTATTCCAGACCACCATGGACGGCCGGCGGCAGATCCGCCGCTACGTGCCGGAACTGGACAAGGAGGGCGTGCAGGACCTACCCCCCGCGGACCTCCGCCGCTTCGCCTTCAAAATGGCGACCGGTTCTGGGAAGACCTGGGTCATGGCGATGGCGATCGTCTGGTCGTACTTCCACAAGAAGAATGTGGTGGGTTCCGACTTGTCAACCAACTTCCTCATCGTCGCGCCTAACGTCATCGTCTACCAGCGGCTGGAGAAAGACTTCGCCAGCAACAATATCTTCAAGCAGCTCCCACTCGTTCCTCCGGAGTGGCGGCCGTTCGAGCCGAAGGTGATCTTGCGCGGCGAGGCCACCGAGCCGGACGCTTCCGGGAACCTCTTCCTTGCGAACATTCACCAGCTCTACGAGTCGCGCGACCAGAAGTGGACCCCGCAGAACGCGGTCGAGGCCCTGCTGGGCAGGAAGCCGGCGCAGGATCTGGCGGCCCCGGAGCAACGCTCGATGCTCGAGCGCGTGAAGTCACTCCGGGACCTCGTGGTGTTGAACGACGAGGCACATCACGTCCACGACCAAGATCTGGCCTGGAGCCAGTCGCTACTCGCCATCCACCGTGCCCTGCCGCAAGGGCTCTCCCTCTGGCTGGACTTCTCCGCCACCCCAAAGGACCAAAACGGGATGTACTTCCCCTGGACGGTCGTGGACTATCCGCTCGCCCAGGCAGTCGAAGATCGCATTGTCAAGGCACCGCTTATCGTCACCAAAGAGGACGATCCCAAGCATCCTTCTCAGGACCCAGACCGCGTGACCAAGGACAACGTCGTCGAGAAGTACGCCTACTGGCTCCGCGCCGCCGTCGAGCGGTGGAAGGAGCATTGGAAGGTCTATCAGAAGCTCGGCACGAAGCCCGTCCTCTTCATCATGGCGGAAAAGAACGTCTACGCAGACGCCATCGGTGAGTACCTCTGCAAGACCAAGGAGTTCGGCTTCAAGGAGTCGGAGGTGCTGGTCATCCACACCGACGAGAAGGGCGAGATCACCAAGAAGGACTTGGAGAAGGCTCGCAAGGTCGCACGCGACATCGACAAAGCTGACAGCAAGATCAAAGTGATCGTCAGCGTGATGATGCTGCGGGAGGGGTGGGACGTCCGGAACGTGTCGGTTGTCCTCGGACTCCGCCCCTTCACGGCCAAGGCGGAGATCCTACCGGAGCAGGTCATCGGCCGGGGGCTCCGCCTCATGGTGGGGATCAGCCCGGACCGCACTCAGACGCTCGAGGTGCTCGGCACGCGCAACCTGCTCCAGATCCTGCGCGATCAGCTTGAGGCCGAGGGCGTGGGCGTCGCCAGCACCAGGACCGACCCCCCGCTGCCCGTCATCATCGCTCCCGCCGAGGAGCGCCTTGCCTACGATATCGCTATCCCGCTCACCAAGCCGAGCCTGGCCCACGACATCCGCAAGCTCTCGGAGCTGAGAGTCGGTGAGCTTGACGCGATCTACGACCAGGAGGAGCTGTCCCAGCCATTCCGTGTCAGGCTCAAGCTTGAATTCGCTCCGACGGAGACGGAAGTCCACCAGGTCGAGATCGGTGCGGGGCAGCTTCCGGCAGCGCAGGAGCTCCTCGCCTCCATTACCAACAAACTCATCGATCGGGCGAAGCTCCCGAACCGCTTCGCCGAGCTGTACCCGGTGGTGAGGGAGTACGTCGCCACACGGTGCTTCGGCCACGCCGTTGACCTCGACGCCGAGCGCTTGCGCTCCCACATTGCACGGCCCGAGCTCCAGGAGGGAATTGCCAAGTACCTGGCCCGCAGGATCGCCAAGCTGACTGTCGAGCATCGGGCGATCGAGTTCGAGAGGCTCGACTTCCGGCTATCCGAGACGAAACCCTTCAGCTGGCGTCGGAACCTCCCTCCGCTCGAAGCCAAGAAAACGGTTTTCAACTACGTTGCGACGTACAATGATTTCGAGCGGCGCTTTGCCGAGTTTCTCGATAGGGCGTCTGACGTACTACGATTCTCATCCCTCGGAACCACGGAGCAGGGTGAGTCAGGCACGCAATTCCGGGTGGACTACCTCAAACCATCCGGTGCCATCGGCTTTTACTATCCGGACTGGGTCGTTGTGCAAGAGATTGACGGAGGTGAAGTCAACTGGATCATCGAGACAAAAGGGCGGGCTTGGGAAGACACGGCGGCCAAGGACGACGCCATGCGGATTTGGTGCGAGCGTATTAGCGTGGGGATAGGCGCCGTGTGGCGCTTCAAGCGGATCGACCAGTCGGATTTTGACAGGGCTAGACCATCGCGCTTAGCGGATCTCACCGATGCGTAAAATAAAAGACGTTGTGAATCCTCTGAACTGATAGGCCCGATGTAGGATCTCTGGTATCATCCCACGACGCAAGGTGGGCGGGTGGACGATCTGGTCTGGGCCTTGGGGCTGGAGGGAGTGAGCCGCAGTGAGGTCTCCCGCCTGTGTGCTGAGCTGGACGCCGCCCTGGAGCGCTTTCGATCCCGCCCCCTGGAGGGCACCTCTCCCTACGTGTGGCTGGATGCCAAGGCGGTGCGGGTACGCCAGGATGGCCGGGTGGTCTCCCTGGCCGTCGTGGTGGCTGTGGGGGTCCGAGAAGAGGGGCACCGTGAGGTCCTGGGCGTCGACGTGGGGGCGGGCGAGACGTACGAATTCTGGCTAGACTTTCTCCGAAGCCTCGTCCGCCGGGGCCTGCGCGGAGTCCACCTGGTCATCTCCGATGCTCATGAGGGACTCCGCCGGGCCCTCAGCGAGGTGCTCAGCGGGGCGAGCTGGCAGCGGAGCCGGGTCCATGTGATGCGAAATCTGCTCCACCGTCTCCCGCGGCACAGCCAGGCGTGGGGGGTGGGGCTGGTGCGGACGATCTTCGCCCAGCCCGACCAGGAGAGTGCCCGCCGGCACCTGGAGCAGGTGTGCGCCCAGCTGGAAGGGCGCGTCCCCCAGGCAGCCGCCTTCCTCCGGGAGGTGGCCGAGGACGTGCTCACCTACATGGAGTTCCCTCGGGAGCACTGGACCCAGATTCACTCCACAAACCTGGTGGAGCGGGTGACCCGGGAGCTGGCGCGGCGGTGGACTGGCCCCGGTTTGGCGGACACCTTATCATTGGAGCTGCTGAGGCTCAAAGGGGGGCCACCAAGATGGGAGGGAAGAGCCAGTTTCGACCGCCGTATCCGAAGCAGTTCCGAGAGGAAGCCATCCGTCTGGTCCGGGAGTCTCGGAAGACTGTGGCTCAGATTGCGCAGGACCTCGGGGTCTCTGACCAGTC
>Ga0209061_1000965_pt1 | contig 55325 bp, 20 predicted proteins | sample Coa_R1_10_FD_187157 | JGI IMG/M metagenome (GOLD analysis project Ga0209061, IMG submission 187157) | Surface soil microbial communities from Centralia Pennsylvania, which are recovering from an underground coalmine fire - Coalmine... | ecosystem: Environmental > Terrestrial > Soil >... | reverse complement strand
CCATCCCTTCCTTGAGCAACCTTTTCAACAATCTTATCAAAAGGCATATCTTGCTGCATATATGCCTCTAATGTCACATCTTTTGTCTGGTACAGCAGGTCGCGAAATGTTTCTCGCTCATCCAACACGGTGCGCAAGACAAGGATGTTTACAAAAAAACCAACCAGATCTTCAAGTTCGCGGGAGGTTCTTCCTGCTACCCTGGTGCCCATGACTAACTCTCTTTGTCCTGTATAGCGCGCAACAAGCACCTGAAATGCTGTATACAAGAACATGAAGAGCGTACAGGTTTCCCTTATGCAGTATTCACGAACTCTTGCTATAATCGATGACGGAATAGTAAAGCGATAATTCGTTCCGGCAAAATTTCTTTCGTCATTCTGTGGAGAATCGGTAGGGAAAGAAAGGATAGGCGGATTTTTCAATTTCTGGAGCCACGTAACCAGCGCCGTATTCTGCTCCTCCTGCTCGATATACTGGCGCTGGCGATACGCGTAATCGCGATAACGCAGCGACAACGGAGAAAGCTGAGGCATATTGCCTGTGATCTTTGCATTATAGCAAGTCGCCAATTCGCGGCGTAGAATATCAGAAGACCACCCATCGCTGGCAATGTGGTGAATCAAAAGCAAGAATGCCCAGGTATCCGGGCTCGTTTGAAAAACCATACCCCGTATCATCAGCTCAGAATCGAGTTGGAAAGGACGACGCACGCAGTCCTGTATTCGTGCATCTACTTCCTTCTCAGGCACAACGTTGAATGCGAGACGAAAATGTCTTGCGGCCTCCACGGGTGCTATTCTTTGGAATGGCTTGCCATCTGGAGCCTCGTGATAGGTCGTCCTGAGCGACTCGTGGCGGGCAATTAAGTATTGAAGGCTCCACTCTAATGCTTCTACATCCAATCTGCCACGCATACGATAAAGTATAGGTATTGTATAGGCATGGCTCTCAGGGGCCAGTTTATACAGGAACCAGAGCCGCTGTTGAGCAAAAGAGAGCGGCACATCTCCATCAACCAGAAAAGTGGGAGGAGCTGCTTCCAGCAAACCGCGGCTTTGTTTCTCGCGCACCTTCTGGCTAAATTGTGCCACTGTTGGCATAGTGAAGAGGTCATGAAAGGTTATTTCCGTCCCAAAGCGTTCACGAACACGCGCCAGCAGCCGCATAGCTGTGAGCGAGTGCCCGCCCAGGAGAAAGAAATTATCTTCCCTTCCCAACTTAGTAAGGCCAAAAACCTGCTGCCAGATTTCCACCATGGTGCTTTCGATTGGATCACGCGGCGCAGGCTCCTCTCTATCTCTACCCGCCAAAGATATTTTTTCCCAGGAAGGCGTAGGCAGACGACGACGATCTCGTTTCCCATTTGGAGTCAGGGGAATAGCCTGAAGGATTTCAAAACCAGACGGGACCATAAATGATGGCAAGCGCTTTTCAAGGTAAGCACGAAGGCGAACGGTAAGCTCTTCCGCATCCAGGCGAGTTACTACATAGGCAATCAGCCGTTCCTCACCAGGAGCTTTTTGCGCCTGAGTGACTACACACTCTTGAATATCGGGATGCGAGCATATCGCTGTCTCGATATGCTCCAGATCTGCTCGAAAACCGCGAATTTTTACAACATGATCAGTTCTCCCTAGAAGCCTGATTCTTCCATCAGCCAGATATTCTGCGCGATCGCCAGTGCGAAAGAGACGCTTTCCCGGCTCTTTGCTGAAAGGGTGAGGCAAAAAATGCCAGGCGCTTAGATCTGGTTGATCAAGATATCCCCGTGCTGGTGCTGCGCTGGACACGTAGAGTTCTCCCGGCACAAATGGTGCAACAGGGCGGAGTTGTTCATCCAGAACGTAGAGTTCCGTGTGAAACACAGGTTCTCCAAGGGTGATCTCCGCCGGCAGGGGTTCATCGGGACGCACCTCACGCATAGCCATAGCCTGCATCTCTGAACAACCGTACTGAATGAGCAGGGTAGCCTGGGGAAGCACTTTTCGGAAACGGGCAATAAGATCACTCGTGATAGCTTCTCCTCCAACCGTCCATTGTTCTGGAAGGTGACGCGCGAGGGATTCGTCGTGCTCAAGCAATTCCACTAGAATTGCTAATAGCGAAGGCACAACTTTGATACGCGTAATTCCATACCGTGCGAGCCAGGTAAGAAACTGCCTGCCATCGCGCGTGATCTCATCGGAAGCAATGACTAATGGAACTCCCTGAAGGATCGGCCCAAGAAATTCCCAGAAGGCTGCCCCTGTATTTAACAGAGAACGCTGGCAAACTCGCTCACCAGGTGAGAACGGATAACGCTGCCACATCCAGGTCAGGCGATTAACCCATTGTAAGTGTGGTATGGCTACTCCTTTTGGCTGGCCGGTTGAACCTGACGTGAATAGAATAAGGCAGAGCTGATCGGGAAAAGAGGGTGATTCCACCTTACTAGCAGCAGAGTCTTCCAGACGGAAATGGGTGAGATTGACCACTGGGCATGTGACCTCTTCCGACAGGAGATTGAGGCAAGTATCTTCTGTCAGCAGGATTACTGGCGCGCATAACCCTATTATTCGTGCTAGATAATCTCGTGGATACGACGTATCAAGCGGGACTACAATGCCTCCTGCCTGGAGAATAGCCAGTATAGCGATGAGAGCTTGCGGTGAACGCTGGACGAGAAGGCCAACCGGTTTATCAACACTCACGCCCTGTTTTACAAGGTAACTGGCAAGGTAGTTCACTCGCCGATGTATTTCCGCGTAAGTTAGATGTTCGTCATCCATAATAACTGCGCTGGCATCTGGCGTGTTTTGCACCTGTCTCGTGAAAAATTGCAGTAGCGATATATCCTCTTCAGTACGCATTATTCACCTCGTCTCTGCTGGAGCTTTTGTGCAAGGAGCGCTTGCTTTTGCTCGAATGAAAGTGTCTCAAGTGTTTTGGGAACCAACGAAAAAGATGAGTGAGGCGCTGCAAGGTCGCTTCTCGCCTCGCTTACTACATTTTGATAATAGCGACCAAGCGCAGTGATTTGCTCAGGATGTAATACCCAGGAATCATAAATAAATTTTAAAGAGAAATGCGTTTGAGTAATCCCGCGGATGGCATACACAAAGAGCTGATAAGGCGTTTCTTCCGCGTATTGTCTGACCCAGGTGACCTGCGCCAACTCTGGCAGAGTACGGTACGAATGGAAATGGATATAGTTGAACGCAACCTCGAAGAGCTCACGCCCACCGGCTTGCCGGCGGATTTCGGCCAGGGGATAACGGGCAAACGGCAGCAGAGCGCGTTCTGCCAGGAATACTTCCATGAACAGGTCGCGCCAGGAACCTTTCGGCAATGCCAGATACAATGGCGGCATATTCAAGAAGAGGCCAATAAGCTGGTCTCCACCAGGAACTTCTGGCCGACCATGTACCATGACGCCCGTTACCACCTCTTGCTGATCGGTGAGAGCTGCGAGCACTTTGATGTGCGCTGCTAACAGGACACTTTTCACCGGAATGTTCAATTCCTGGGAAAGCATATATATTGCCTGACACATCTCAGCCTCAAATTCGTGCTCCCGGGCCTGATAGCGTTGTTCAGCGCGCTGAGGCGCAAAAGGCCAACGTGGCAGGCGCGTAAAGACACCCCCTGCAATCCTGTCAGCCCAGTAGCGGCGCGCTTCAGGTAGCGCAATGCTCTGCTGCTCCAACGCAACATAATCGCGGAAAGAAACCGGCAGCGGTTCGCTCTCCTGATAAGTTCCCTGGGCTATTTCCCCATAAATCGTCAGAAGCTGTTTTAAAAAGATAGTCAGACTCCATCCATCTAAAATAGCATGATGAAAGACAATAAGCATGGTAACTGTCTGATCTGTGAGTTGAAAGAAACTGAGCCGAAATAAAGGCGGATAGTGCCAATCAAATCCTCGTAGATCTTCCCTGCTTCTCTGGGCAATGCGTTGTTCCTGTTCCTCAGCAGAAAGTCCGCGTAGATCATCGAATCGGCAGGCAAGAGGAACATCCTTGTGAACCAGTTGCAGAGGCTCACTGAACTCGTGAAGAGCAAATGAGGTACGCAAGATAGGATGCAGGCGCATGATTTCGCGTACACTGGCAAACAAATATTCCTGGCGCACCTCCGAAGTAGCCTGCGTGGTAAAGGTATATGAGAAAGATTCTATATACACTATTGATTCCGGGTCATAGAGACTATCGAGAAGCATGCCCAATTGAAGCATGGTGGGAGGATAGGCGTCGCAGACTGCTGCCGGGAGTTTGACGCGATCATGCTCGCGTACCAGGGCAAAGGCGTTCATTGGTTCGCTGCTCTGTTCGGCGTTTTGCACAACGCTAGCCAGTTCGCGCAATGTTTTGTATTGAAACAGATCCTGTAACGATACATCGAGATGACGTTCACGAGCCTTTGCGACGATCTGAATAGCTTTAATAGAATCGCCCCCTAAGGCAAAGAAGTTACCCTCTCGCCCAACCTGTGATATACCAAGCACTTCTGACCAGATGGCGGCCAGATCCTGTTCAAACGCCGTTTCTGGTGTGAGAAATTGCTGTTCGTGGAACACAATGGCCTGGCGATAATCGGGCAGGCGCTCGCGCGCGATCTTGCCGCTGGCCGTGAGAGGCAGCTCATCTAGAAAAAGAATAAAAGCTGGCAACATATACGAGGGCAATCGTGCAGCCAGATACTGATGCACTTCGGCCGCCGTGAGGGTTGCCCCGGCCCGTAACAGGATATAAACTGCCAGGCTTTTGTCTGCCTCACCGCTCGAAACTGCCAGGGCGATGCCACGCTCGACAGCAGGATGGGCATGAAGCACTTCCTCTATCTCTCCCAGTTCAACGCGGAAGCCACGAATTTTAACTTGAAAGTCGGACCGCTGCAAGAACTCGACGGCACCGTCGGGACGCCAGCGTACCAGATCACCTGTACGATAGAGGCGCTCTCCTTCCTTACCAGAGAAAGGATCGGGAAGAAAACGCTCGGCGGTCAGATCGGGACGATGCAGATACCCGCGACCAACATTCTTCCCACCTATATATAGCTCCCCTACAACGCCAATGGGTACCGGTTGAAGCAGAGGATCTAGAATATATAGCCGGCAATTAGCTATCGCAAAACCGATGGGGACACGTTCTATTTCATTTTCCTCCCTACAATCCCAAGATGAGACGTCGACTGCCGTCTCGGTTGGCCCATAAAGATTGTGAAGATGGACATGGGGAAGCCTGGCGAATACACGATCCTGGATCTCGCGATGTAAGATATCGCCACTACAAAAAATATGCTTCAACGTCGCACATGCTCCAGGCTCTATCACATTTACAAACTGAGCCAGCATAGGGGGCACAAAATGTACCATTGTTACTGCCCGTTCTCGTATAAGTTTCTGCAGCACAAATGGATCGCCCTGGCTGCGTGGAGGTGCAATCACGAGCGAAATCCCATAACTCAACGGCCAGAATATCTCCCATACAGAGACATCAAAACAGTAATTGGTTTTGCAAAGCATATATTCATCTATGTCAGCAGTATAGTATTCCCCAGACCAGGATATCTTGTTGCAAATGTTGGCATGGGTATTCATTGCCCCTTTGGGCACACCTGTTGAGCCAGAGGTGTACAGAACATAGGCAATACTGGCAGCAGTTACAGAGCTGGTAACTTGTGGAGCAGCGGATATATCGGCAGGGTCGACGATGAATAGTACAGGCACCTCCCTGGGCAGGAGCACTGCAAGTTCAGGAGTGGTCAAAACGACGTGAGGTCGCGCGTCTTGCAAAATGGTTGCTATCCGTTGCGTAGGATACTCAGGATCGAGTGGAACATATCCTCCACCAGCCTTCAATATCGCGAGCAACGCCACTACCATAGCACATGAACGCTCCAACAGCACCGCCACGAGGGTTTCCGGTCTTACTCCGGAGTCTATTAAACACTGAGCCTGCTTATTTGCCCAGCAGTCTAACGCTTTGAACGTGATCTGTTCTGCTTCGCTTTGCAAAGCGATACGGTCTGGAGTTCGAGCAGTTTGCGCCTCCACTAAGTGATGCAGACACGCAGGCCGATAGTCACGATGTGTATCATTCCACTGTTCGACGATCTGCGCTGTTTCCACCTCTGATAAGAGAGGTAATATGCTTATCGGAGTTTCGGGGTGTGTCACAGCCTCCCTCAACAAGAGGAGGAAATGATTCGCCAGACGTTCCGCAAATAGCGTGTCAAATAAATCTGTACTGTACTCAATCGTCAGTAGCCCCCCTTCTCTGGCTATATCGACTTCCACAGAGAGATCATATTTTGATGTGGTGGCTCCGATATCCTCGTCATAGATACTGACATCAATATCGGTAAGGGCTAAACGCAAGGGGGGAGTATTCTGAAAAATGAAGCTTGTTTGAAACAGTGGCGCATGACTCAGGCTGCGCTCAGGCTGTGCAATCTCCACCATCTTTTCGAATGGGAAATCACTGTGACTGAGAGCCTGAAGCCATTGCTCCCGCACGCTCTTTACCAGAGAAAAGAATGTTTGCGTGCCCTGTAGCTTGATGGGAAGCACCAGATTATTTGTAAAGTTTCCAATCAAGTCCTCCAGTGCAAGCGTAGACCGGTTGGAAACCGGTGTCCCAATAATAACCTCCGCCTGCCCACTATAGCGGTATAATAGCACCGCATAGGCAGAGAGCCAGATAACAAAGGGGGTACACTGAGCTTCCAGCGCGCATTTCTGCACCCTCTCCAGTAAGTCCCCTGGCAAGGAAAGAGTTCTTCTGGCCCCGCGATATGTCTGGCGCACAGGGCGTCGGCGATACGTTGGCAACTCCAGCAAAGGTAAGGGAGCTCGCAAAATGTTTTTCCAGTATTCGCAGTGCGTTTGCATCATCTCAGTCTGAAGCTGCTCCTGTTGCCAGGACGCATAATCGCCATATTGTATAGAAAGAGCAGGCAGGTCCGGCGCTGCACTCATACGCATGCGGTTATAACAGAGAGCCAGATCCCGGAGCAAGATAGATGTGGACCATCGATCAGAAATGCAGTGATGCAACGTTATCGTCAGTACAAAGAGTTCTTCCTCTTGTTGGAGCAAGCGATAGCGAGCGAGAGGACCGATAGCCAGATCGAAAGGATAGCACCGTTCTTCCCGCACCACTTGTGCGACGTATTTCTCCCGCCGTGCAGGTTCGAGAGAACGCAAATCCTCGTAGTGCCACGTACCCGTTATGGTAGCGTGAACGTGCTGTACAGGTTGCCCATCGCGTAGGAGAAAGGTGGTGCGTAGAATCTCATGTCGCTGTGTAATCGCTGCGAAGCTGCGTGCCAGACTTTCTACATCAACAGGCCCATGCAAGATGAGCGCAACAGTTGTATTGAATGCAGCCAGTCCCGGGTCCAGCTGATCAATAAACCATAAACGTCGTTGCGCCGATGACAGGGGAAATACAGCGCGCTGCTCCAGGCGAGGAATCTTCGCTTCGAACTGGTGCTCGTTTCGGTATTGTTCCAACAGCGCGCGCAAAAGCTGCTGCTTACGCCTGGCCTGTGTATCAAACTGCTGCTCAGACATCGCTCATACTCCGTTTATTCTGCGTCTCCATTTTTCAAAAAACTCGTATGCAAGATCATGAAAGCACGCTCATCTCCTGAGAGCGTTCCGCGTCGTTTTATCCCATCCAGGATAGCCGGTTTTTTGAGAGTGTTTCTCCGCTGCAAGGGCAGCGGCACCCAGCAGACCGGCTTCATCACCCAGAATGGATTTACGGAGAAAGACGGCTCCCTTGAGACTTGGTGAAAGCGTCATCTCAAAATGGGTCTGCAGAGCTGCCCACCATTTACCACTCAAAGTACTCAGTCCTCCCCCCAATACTGCTCCCTCCAAATCCAGAAAATTAACGATATTCGCGATCATCCTACCCAAGCTTTCTCCGCTTTTAACAAGGTGGTACACAGCCCAGCCATCGCCATATTCCGCCGCTTTGCCCAGCTCACGAGCGCTTTCCAGCCCGCACTGGTGTGCGAGATTATCCAGAGCTCGCCCAGAGGCTATTGCCTGCAAACAGCCTCGCCTCCCGCAGGTGCATAGCGGCCCTTGAGGTTCTACCACCAGATGTCCGAGTTCACCAGCCCAGCCGTGTTGTCCTCGGTAAATAGTTCGCTGTAAGATAATGCCAGCACCAATGCCCGTACCAGCAGTGGCAAAAAGAAAATTCTGGGACCCTTTACAAGCGCCAAACGAGAGCTCCCCGAATGCAGCGGCGTTTGCGTCATCTTCGATGAGCAATGGCATATTCAGCCGCGCCTGAAAGGAAGAACGAAGTGGTATACCACGCCATGCAGGCCGATTAGGCCACATCAGGACAGTACCAGCGTGATCAACGTTTCCAGCAAAGGCTATCCCCACGCTCTTGATATGCAGGGGAGCGGAGACAGTACGCAGGCAATCCTCCGTCCACTGGAGCAAGAAATCTAGCTCCTCTTCCCCTGATACGTTCTCTGGCCAAGAAGTATCGCGGCGCCAGAGGATATGTTGATTTGCAACGAGAGCCAGACGAATTCTGGTCCCCCCGATATCCAGACCCGCGCTACAGGTTTGTATTCCTTCACTCTGTCCCATAAAAATAGTCCTGCTGTGCTAAAGTAGGGCTTGCAGCTTTCTCGTGAGATCAGCCCAGTCAGACGCGAAATAATCTGGCCGGGAGAACTGCCGTAGCCGCTCCGGTTTGGTACCCCAGAGGGCCGCAATAGACCTGACACCGGCATTCTGCGCGCAGAGAATATCACTGACCCCATCTCCAACCATAACCGTGTCCTTTGCATCGCTCTCTAATCTTTTGAGCAGCAGTTGTATCCCTTCTGGGTGTGGTTTAGGGTTGTTAAGCTCATCCGAGGAAAGTACGGTTGTGAAGAAATGCTCCAGGTCAAAATAAGCCAGGATCTGTTCTGTACGCTCGCGATCTTTGCCTGTCAGGATAGCCATCCGTATATCCTGGCAGCGCAGCCATTCCAGACCTTCGCGTGCCCCAGAAAAAACGCGAATCTGTTCAATGTGCGACTGGCAGAGCTTACGATATGGCTCCCACAAGCTGAGTGGGAGTTCCAACTGCTTGAGAATATGGGGAAACGACTCCCCCATGTGCTCTAAAAAGCGCTCGGTGGGAGGGGTACCTTCCCCTACCACCTGGCGGTAACAGACGCTAAACGCATATCTCATGAGCGGCTCAGAGTTAATTATCACGCCATCGAGATCGAAAATTACGCTGCTCAGCACCGGAAACACCTCATCTGCGCTCAATTGAGCACAGTTCGTCGCGGCGCATTCACTTGGATCTTGCGAATCGCGCCTACTAACTCAGCAAGATCCTCTTCGTCTCCAAGTAAAGTGCGGTGATGCAACCAGACAACTTGCTCTCCTAACTCCTCGGAAATCGGACAATGCACGGCCTGGTAATCTGGCAAGAGCGGATCCTGTGCCTTCCACCGCGGCGCAAAGTTTCCTTCACGGAATGCTGGCGTCTGGTGAATTGCCGGGTAGCCTACAAAGGCAGGAACTCCCTCGGCAATCAATGAATCGACAAATTCCGTGCGGGGCATTCCTCCAAAATATGAGGAGTCATATCTGAACATATACATATAATGAGGATGACGCGTCGTCCAGCTATCTCTTCCCTGAGGCGTAATACCCTCGACTGTTTGCAACAACTTATCAAGTATCTCCGCGTTACGTTCGCGCCTGCTAATTTGCCTATCCAGGCGAGTTAATTGGACACGTAATACCGCAGCGTGCAATTCAGACATGCGGCACGTTGTTCCCAGCATCATATGTTGGTAAGTGCGATCTTTTTTAGAGCGCCCGCATGAACTCATGAGATAACAACGTTCGATCAAATCGGTGTCTTGAGAAACAATGCATCCACCTTCCCCGGCAGTCATTAACTTACCTGCCTGAAAACTAAAAATACCGGCACTGGCAAGAGCGCCTACACGTTGACTCTGCCACTCACCGCCATGAGCGTGGGCTGCGTCTTCAATCACGGCCAGATGATGACGCCGGGCAAACTCCATAATTGCGTCCATATTGGCAATGTTTCCGGCCAGGTGAACAGGCATAATTGCCCTGGTCCGAGGCGAAAGCACCCGCTGCAAATCCTGTGGATCCAGGCAATAGGTCCTGGGATCCACATCAACCAGAATGGGCACCGCGTTTACACTCAACACGCCAAAAGCTGTGGATACAAAGGTATACGCCGGGACGATCACTTCATCCCCCCGTCCAATTCCCAGCCCGGAAAGAACGGTCTCGATTGCATGAGTGCCACTGGTAACGGCTAGAGCCGCCCGCGCTTGCTGGTAGGTGGCAAATTCGCGTTCAAATGCTTCAACCTCGGTTCCTGGTACCCGCCACCACATTCTACTCTCCAGTACTCTGGTCAGTGCAGCAACTTCCTGCTCATCAAAGTCAGGCCACTCAGGAAATGGTTTGGTCTTTGCCGGCTGACCGCCGTTCATTGCCAATCTGTTCTCTGTCATATGCATCCTTTCTTGTCAAATTCCTGTCTACCTTTGTGTTTCTGGCTTCTGCTCAGAAAATAGGGGGCAGAAGCTTCTCTGCTCTTTTCGTCGTTCATATCCGACGCAGCGAGGATCAGTGAGAGCACGGGATTATCCTGCGCGGTCTGTAATTGCTCCTCGATGGTTAGGGCCAGGTTGGAAACAGTGGGTGCCTCCAGAAACGTTCGGATGGGGATATCAACATAGAGATAATCGTGAACACGAGTGATAAGCTGCATTGCCAGCAGCGAGTGCCCACCCAGAACAAAGAAGTTATCTTCTACATCCACCTCTTCAACCTCCAGCAATTCTTGCCACCAGCTCAGCAGGAGCTCTTCAAGTGTTGAGATGACTCTTGCTCTGGCAGGTGAGGATGAGCCTTTGGCCGGTTCCAGCCTTGCCAGGGTTTGCCAGTCTAACTTGCCATTAGGCGTGGTTGGCAAGGCATCCAGAAAATAGAAGAGATTTGGGTGCAGAAAAGCCGGGAGTTGCTTTTGCAGAAAAGTTCGCAGACTCCCCTCGCTCACACTCTTCCCAGGAAAAAGCACGATATAGGCTATCAGTTGATCCGCAAGCCCGCCCTGCGTGCGAACTCCGACAGCGCATTGCTTGACATCCGGGTGTTGCCGCAACACCTTACTAATACCATCAAGCTCCACTCGTACACCATGGAGCTTGATACGACGATCCCTGCGACCCAGATGTTCAATTTGGCCATCTTCGCGGTAGCGCGCAATATCCCCCGTTCTATAAAGCCTGGTACCAGGTTCTCCAAAGGGATCAGGGATAAAGCTTTCGGCGGTGCCATCGGGCAGGCCAATGTAGCAACGAGCCGGAAAGAGAGATGCAATATAAACCTCTCCTGGCACTCCTATCGGGCGCGGGCGCAATCGGGTATCGAGGATATGAATTTGTAGATTATCCACCGGTTTGCCCACTGGTACACTTCCCTGGTCTTCAGTCAAAGCACGCGTATCAAAGTAGGTAGCATCATTGACTTCCGAGGCACCGTATTGATTGATCAGCGCTGCCTGTGGCAGCAAGGCATAGAAGTGCCGCACTAATTCGGGTGAGAGAGCTTCCCCGCAGACGGAGCAAATCTTGAGTCTCGGCAGCCGTAATCCACTGCTCTCCATACTTTCTAGCAAGAGCCTCAGCAACGAGGGAACAAGAACCAGACGAGTAACATTATATTTTTGAAGTGTTTCGAGAAAACGTGTTGTGTTGTGCAAGATAGCATCCGGCACGATGACGAGCGGAACTCCCTTGAGCAATGGCCCCAGAAACTCCCAGATTGAAACGCTAAAACTGGCCGTAGTGCGCTGGCAAGCAACCTCTTCAGCCGTAAATGGAAAGCTTCGCCACATCCAGAAAAAACGGTTGAGAATCTGCCGATGTTCGACTGCAACTCCCTTTGGCTTTCCTGTCGAGCCTGAAGTATACATGATAAAGAGCAGATTAGCGGGCTGGAGATTCGGCGGAAGATTCGCAGTAGCCAGTGCGTTGAGTTTGCGCGTTGTCTCTTCCTCGTCCAGGCAAATAGTTGTTGGGATGCCTCCGGCGACTTTTTGTTGCAGCACCTGTGTTGTCAGCAGCACTACCAGATGCGCGTCTTGCACTATAGAACGTAGATGCTCCTCTGGATAGGTAGGGTCAAGCGGGACATAAACTCCCCCAGCTTTCAGAATGGCCAGCAGGGCGATCAGCAGAGCCGGAGAACGCTCAAGGCAGACACCAACCGGTATCTCTGGCCCAATACCGATTTCCCTGAGATAGGTAGCCAGTTGATTAGCCTGCTGATTTACTTCTGCATAGGTCAAATACTGATCTTGAAAATAGACAGCCACTGCCTCCGGATTCCGCTTAACCTCTTCCTCAAAGATCTGAGGCAAACAGCGATCCAGTGGATAAGGCTGTGCAGTGGTATTCCACTGCCGTATTTGTCTGGCCTCCTGCGGCAGCATAAACTCATAGTCCACGAGCGCCTGGTCAGGATTTCGTACAATCTGCTCCAATACACTGATGTATAGTTGCGCTACACGCTGAATCGTACTCGCTTTGTAGAGCTGAACATTATACTGGATATCACACTCCAGTGTACCTTCCTCCTCGGTCAGCATCACATCCAGGTTGTACTTGACATACTTACGTTCGTAGTTTACCGGCCGCATCTCTATCCCCCCAAAACGCCTTTCTGGTTCAGGATAACTGTTCAAGCCAAACATAATCTGAAACAGTGGAGGATAGTTTATATCACGTTCCGGATGAAGTTCCTCAACGAGCTGTTCAAATTGCACAGACTGATGCGCGTAGGCATCTAGCGTCTGTTCACGCGTCTGCTTTAGCAGTTCCCGGAAGGTCAGATGGCCTTCTATCTTGCTGCGCAATGCCAGTGCATTCACAAAGAAGCCAATGAGAGACTCCGTCTGCGGAACTTCGCGGCCCGCTACCCGTGTTCCTATTACCATATCGGTCTGGTCGGTATAACGATAGAGCAGCATCTGAAAGGCGGCCAGCAGAGTCATAAAAAGTGTGGTATGCTCTCCCTGGCTCAAGCGTTTGAGTCTCGCAGTCAGTTCTGGGCCAATCCGGGAGACGTGATTTCTCCCCAGAAAAGTCAGCCGCGCCGGGCGTGCAAAGTCGGGAGTTAACTCGGTGACAGGAGGAGCCTGCTGCAAGCGTTGTTTCCAGTAGGCGATATGCTGCTCGTTCTCTTGCTGCCTCTGACGTTGCCAATGTGCAAAATCCGCGTACTGGATCTCCAGCGGAGGAAGATGAGGGGTCTCTTCATGCAGATACGCAGTATATATCTCCCCAATCTCACGGAAGAGGATATGCAAAGACCACCCATCGGTAATGATATGATGCATAGACAGAACAAGAAGAAATTCTTCGGAATCGAGCTTGAGTAGTGTTACTCGCATTAAGGGGGCCTGGTCCAGGTGAAAGGGCTGGTATATCTCGTCTTCGATCAGACGCTGAATAGTCTTTGCCCGCTCCTGCTCTCCCAGAGACTGCTCGACGGAAACAACGCGGCAAGGAATCTCTTTTTCTTGCAGAGGTATCTGCACCACTTCCTCGCCCTGTCGCCTGAAACTGGTTCGTAGAATAGTATGACGCCTGGCCAGGGTTTGTACAGACCGAAAGAACACTGAAACCTTCAATGGACCACGAACATGCATGACAACAGGCATATTATATGCAGGGTTCCCTGGCTCCAGTTGATCCATAAACCAGAGCCTCTGCTGCGCAAAAGATAAAGGAGCCGCTTCCTCTGGAGGATGGGGTGGTATGACAGGCTGCCCCCTCCCCTGAGGCTCCTGGCCCTGCATCCACTTTTGAAGGAGTGCCTGTCTCTGGGGAGAGAATACCCCTTGCTGTAATGTCTGCTCATCAGAGTTCATCATAAGCTTTTCTCTCTTCACTGTTCCTAAATAAATGTATTTCTTCTACAACAACTCTTCGACTTCCTCGTCTGAAAGTTCGGCCACTGCTCTAGTCAGTGTCTTCTCAATAATTCGCGCTGTCTGTTCTGGTGAGGTACAACGTAGCAATTCATGCACCGGCAGATCAACAGGAAAAAGCTGGCGTAACCGTGCTACTATTTGTATTGCAAGCAATGAATGGCCTCCCAGAGCGTAGAAGTCATCGTGCATACCGACCTGCTGAATACCTAGAATGTTCTGCCAGATCTCGACAATTTTTCTTTCCAGGAGGTTACGCGGTGTAATATGCTCGCTAGCACTCCTGGCTCCTGACGCACTGGTTGATCTAGTTTCTCTTTTCGCCTGCTGGACTGGTTGAGGCAAGTGTAACCAGTACTCAAGTTCTCGCTGGAGATGTCGTGGCGTAACGACCACCTGCTCACTCGGTGCAAGCGACAGCGCGCGGCACCAGGCTTCCCTTCCCTCAGAAGGCGTTATTTCCATCAATTCTTTTTGCCCCTCTCTCAGCTCCTGGAAATTCCAGACATCAAAATTTATGCTCATACATGGCGTTGTCGTCTCGCGGCTCAGTTTGTAAGCCAGCGCATCTAAATAGCTATTGGCTGCCGCATAGGCTGCGTATCCGTAGCCGCCTAGAATGCTTGAAAGAGAAGAGATAAAAACACAAAAGTCAAACTGCCGCTGTTTTACGAGTTCTGCCAGTTCAGCACCCGCGAATACCTTTGGGAGAAAATGCGGTTCACTACCGGCTGGCGTGAGCTTGCTTAGTGGCAAAAATGCTTTGTCTCCGACTACCCCGGCAGCATGAATGATGCCATGCACGCGACCGACCCGATCCTCCACCGATCTGAGCGCATGCGAGAGCGTGTGCTCACGTCCCAATTGCAGATTAAGCACTGTCACGCGTGCTCCCTGCGCCTCTATCTCTTCTATGGCCTTGATTCTCTGGCTGATGCAATCTTCCGGTGGATGCGTCTTTAGCCACTGTTCCCACATTCCGCGTATCGGGAAACCCATCTGGCTGGTTAGTATCAAGTGAGGCTGGACAAGTCTGGCAAGCTGTAAGGCAAGCGCGAGTCCGATGCGCCCGAGACCTCCGAGAATCAGATAGATTCTCCCTTCTTTGAGGAGCTGAGAATAAGAGGATTGGTTGTGAAGCGTTACCGGTTCAAACTGCCGCGTGTATCGCTGCGCTCCGCGCAAGACTATCAGGCGCTCTCGCTGCTGTGCGAAGATCTCGCGTATAATTTGCTTGCCCAGGTCACCTGCCTGGTTACGCCGGGTGAGATCGATATCAATGTGCAGGCTGAAAAGGGCTGGATACTCTTGTGGCAGCACCTGACAGCATCCAGCCAGTAAGGCATTTGTCGTCCGAACCGTTTGGTCGCCCGGCAAGGCAAAAAGGCGATCACTGAGAGTAACAACATGCATGCTCTCCACCATACCTTGCTTATCAAGGGCCTGGAGCAAGGAAATAAAGGCAAAAAAGCGGTCTTCTGATTTTGCGCATGACACATTCTCTTCTTCTATCTCTACCTCGTCCAGCCCCCAGCAGTAGATAATCCCGGCAGGTTGATCTGCTTCCTTCAAAAAGCTCAGATATTTCTCGCAATTCTCTCGCATCTGGCTAGAGAGCGTTGCCTCTGCCAGTTCAGCGGAAAGTGATTCGCGTCTGACAACCAGAACTTCGCATCCATTTGCTTGTAGCGTCTGGACCAGTTCATCGCCGATTCCGATGGTATCTGTAAAAACGAGCCAGGCTTGTACAGGGGGTGCGCCGGGCTGTACCGCAAAGAGAGGAGCGCTTTTCCAGAGCGGAAGAGAGTACCAGTTGTCAAGAGAGAGTCTCTGTGTAGTTTCTTGCTTCCTTGCGCTTCCGGGCTGGGGCTCAATAGCGTAGCGATTGCGCTCGAATGGATAGGTTGGCAAGGGCAAGCGCTGCCGCTTCTCATGTTTGTGAAAGCCCTGCCAGTCGAGGATAACTCCGCTTGCCCATAGATGTCCCGCAGTCGTCAGAATTTGCTTTTCTGCATTCTCCTCCTTGCCTGCAGGTAGACTTGCGAGTAGTTGCCACTGCTTCGTCGTCTCAAGAGAGCCACGCGCAAGCCTGGTTAAATCGCCTCCTGGGCCGATTTCCAGCAAAATGCCGTCGAAATCGCTCGCCAGGGTACGCAGGCCAGCGCTAAAACGCACTGGCTGGCGCAAATGAGCTACCCAGTAGTCAGGGTCGATTGCTTGATCGTGTGTGATCCATTGGCCAGTAACGTTAGAAACGTAGGGAAGCGCGGGTGCATGCAACGTAATCTCGCGCATGAGAGAACGAAACTCAGGAAGGATCACGTCCATAAGCGAAGAGTGGAATGCTCGCGTTGTGGACAACAGGCGGTTCGCAATATTCCGATCCGACAATTCTTTCTGAAAAGCTAACACGGCCTGCCTGGCTCCACTAACGACAGAGAGCGAAGGGCCATTCAGAGCTCCCAGGCTTAATTCTGCCGGAAGTAGAGGTGAAAGCTCTTCTTCCGCTAACATGACACTCAACATCAGACCATCTTTTGTCCGTTGCATGAGTCTTCCACGGAACACAAGCAATTTCAAAGCGTCAGAGAGAGAAAGAACTTGCGCCAGGCACGCTGCAACGTACTCTCCCAGGCTGTGCCCAAGCAAAGCAACCGGTTGTACCCCCCATTCCCGCCAGAGCATGGCCAGTGCATACTCCCAAAGGAAGAGCGCGGGCTGCGTCACCCAGGTCTCTTTTAAGAGTTGAGTGGACCGTTCCAGGTACTCCGGTTCAGGGAAGAGCACCTTGCGAATGTCGAGATCGAGCCACCGGCCGAGCTCACGAGCGCCACGATCAATGCTGGCGCGAAATACTGGCTCGTGCTCATAGAGTTCTCGTCCCAGTGGCGTGTACTGCGATCCCTGCCCCGCACAAAGAAACGCTACCGCACGTTTCTTCTGTTCTTGATACATCGTCAAGACGCCTCGTTCATTACCGGGTTGAAGGACTTTGATGGCCTCGGCACGGTCTGCGCAACAGACAACGCAACGATGAGAAAATTCGCGCCGGCCAACGTGTAGGGTATACGCGCTATCAGCAAATGTATCTGGGGTAGCATGCTGAAAATGTTGGAGCAAACGTTCTCTCGCCTCTCTCAACGCCGAGGCTGTGCGAGCGGAAAAGGAAAGAATCTGCCAGGGGCGGCTCTCGCTATGGGGCTCTCTGACCGGCGCACGCTCTAAAATCGCGTGGGCATTGGTTCCCCCAAAGCCAAAAGAACTGACCGCAGCTCGCAAAACCCCTGTGTCCGGCCACGTGATCGGTTCATCTGGCACATAGAATGGGCTTGACGCGAAATCAATCTCCTGATTAGGCAGATGAAAGTGAGGGTTGCCTGGAATCATCTGATTTTTCAATGCACAAACCGCTACAATCAGTCCTGCTATCCCTGCCCCCGCGCCCAGATGCCCAATGAATGCCTTCACTGAGCCAAGTGCGCAGAAGGCGCGTTTGTTTGTATAAGCCCGATAAGCCTGAGTGAGCGCCGCTACTTCAATCGGGTCTCCCAGCGCTGTTCCTGTACCGTGCGTTTCTACAAAGCCTATCGTTTCTGGGTGGACCTGTGCAAATTCAAGAGCACTGGTAATAACCTCTGCCTGTCCCTGTAAGCCAGGCGCAGTATAGCCAGCTTTAAGAGATCCATCATTATTAATGGATGAGCCACGGATAATCGCGTGAATGAAATCTCTATCTCGTACGGCGTCGCTTAAACGCTTTAAAACAACCACTCCTCCACCATTGCCGTTCAGTGTGCCTTGTGCCTGCGCGTCAAAAGGGCGGCATACTCCATCAGGGGCAAGTATGCTGCCCTCTGTGTAAACATAGCCTGCCTCCTGGGGAAACTGGATCGATATTCCACCGGCCAGAGCAAGATCGGACTGATAGGTGAGCAAACTTTGGCAGGCGAGATGAACTGCGACTAATGAGGTTGAACAGGCCGTTTGCACCGTGACGCAAGCCCCTTTGAGATTCAGCTTGTATGCGACCAGTGTTGTCAGATGATCGTGAATGTTACCAATGCCCATTTGATAGTCGCTGTATGGTGTCAACTGCGAGAGTTTGTGACGCAGATTGTAAAGAAGATAGGTATTTATCCCCGCTCCAGCAAAAATACTAGTGCGTTCCTTCAGCCGTTCTACATCATAAGCGGCGTTTTCCAGAGCTTCCCAGACCAGTTCTAAAAAGACTCGATGCTGCGGATCGGTCAATTCGACTTCGCCAGGAGCCATTCCCCAAAAAGGCGCATCAAACATATCTGCATCCGCCAGGACACCACTGGCATTCACATAATTCGCATGATTTATCATTTGACGCAGTTCTTCGTCCTCTGGAGCATGGTCATGGTTGAAGCGCGTGATGCCGTCCTTTCCCTCACGTATATTCTCCCAGAGAGCCTCGATTGAATGCGCTCCTGGGAAACGTCCCGCCATCCCGATGATCGCGATGGAAGTTGTATCGTCAGGAATCATATTCCTATTCATCTGTCCCTTTCTCCTTTGCTCTGGCGGGTTTCCTCTGTGCAAGTATCGCGCGCTGGCGCGTGGCTCGTTCTATAATGTCCTCTCGCGGCAGAGCATTGGATTCTTTCTGGCTGATAGAACGGGCCAGATAAGCAACTGTGGGATTTCTGAAAAGATCCAGCAATGATAGATGAAGAGAAAACTCCTGGCATATCTTCACATGTGCCTCGGCAATCAACAGCGAGTTTCCTCCCAGGTCAAAGAAATTCTCGTCAAGCCCGATTGCTTCCTTTTTAAGCACCTCACACCAGATAGCGGCGATGCGCCGCTCCAGCGCTGTTTGAGGCCATTGTATCTCAGTCTGCTTCTTTTGCAGGACAGGTGTGATTGCCCTGAGTCTGGCATGATCAATCTTCCCGTTAGGTGTTTTTGGTAAGGTTGGCAGGATCACAACAGCAGCCGGAACCATATACTCTGGGAGCCTCCCTTTGAGAAACTGGTGTATCCTTTCTTCGTCAAGAGTCTGACCGGGCTTTGCGCTGACATAGGCTAGCAGAGTTGGATGGCTATCCGTGCTGGCAGGGGATGGCAACACGGCACATTCCCAGACCAGAGGGTGCTGGCTTAGTACGAACTCGATTTCACCAGGATCAACTCGAAAACCGCGAATTTTTACCTGCTGATCCCTGCGCCCGAGAAATTCAACATTGCCGTCAGGCAAAAAGCGCCCAATATCCCCTGTGCGATAGAGCCGGTCATCGCGATCCTGCGTATAGGGGTTCGGGAGAAACCGCTGCTCCGTTAGCAAGGGATCTGCAAGGTAGCCTGCGGCGAGATGCCGGCTGCGTACATAAATTTCACCGATCTCCCCAACACCTGCTACTTGCCCATGATTCAACACCAGTAACTGCACGTTTTCAACGCCTCGCCCAAGCGGTATGCTCGCTTTACGTTGCAGAAAATGTGCATGAGACAGCTCATGCGCTCGCGGAACGATATAATAGCCAACAGAACGTTGAGTTTCCGTTGAGCCATACAGGTTCACGCACGTAGCCTGCGGTGCAATAGCCTCCAGAGCCATAGCATCTGTATATTTCAATATATCTCCAACAACAAATACGTAGCGCAAGCATGGTAGAACGTCTTTTTGGACGGTAGCTCCACCTATAAGCAGGCGCAGCAGGGCCGGTGTTAGATGCATAACGGTGATTTTCTTATCCCTGGCCCAGGTAAACAGGCGGAGCGGATCTCGCGCATCGCTCTCGCGAGGAATGAAAATGGTAGCGCCTGGCCAGAGCGCAGTAAAGATATCTCGTTGCAGGGGATCATGTGAGAGACCCGAGAGCAGACTGAAACGATCACTCGATCCAAGTTCGAAGGTGCGCTCCTGCCAGGGCAGGAAGTGTGTTAGAGGATCATGACGGCCCAAAACCCCTTTGGGACCACCGGTCGAACCTGACGTAAAGGTGATACAGGCAAGGTCGTTGGCGGATATTTCAACGGAAAAACTCTTTTTCCCTCCATCAGACTCCCGCAACTGTTCGAGACTTTCTATTCCAAGCAAATGCACATGTAGTTTTCTCAGGCAAGACGTTAGTACCGTTGGAAGCGGACCAGCTGCCTCTATGTGGCAGAATCCCCGTGGGCGTGTAATGTCAAGATAAGTACATAAGCGTGCATCAGGATATGCAGGATCGAGTATAGTATAAGCACAACCGGCCTTGAGTGCCCCAAGAATCGCAACAGGCAAGGTGGCGCAGCGACAGCCATAAATAGCAATGATATCCCCTTTGCCCAACCCGAGAGCAGACCATTTCCAGGCTAAATTGCTACTCATATCCTCCAGTTCGCGATATGTCAGTTGTATGCCTCCCTGTTCACTGAGCGCAATCCGTTCCGGCTGCTTGAGCGCCCACCGCACGACGGACTGTTGAATGGGTCCATACCAGAACGCTTCGGTCTGCTGGCGAGGATCAGGAAGCAAAGACTGCTCCTCCGAAGAGACAAGCGAGATATTCTGGATCTGCTGATCTGGTTGCTCGACGATCTGCTGGACGACATATTCGTACTGACTGAGTAAAAAAGCGATCCGTTCTTCCATGAACAGGTCAGGATTGTATACCAGCGTCAGAGAGAGGCTGGTGTCCTCTTCCTGCACATATAGTGTAAGATCGAATTTTGCCCCTATATCAAATGAGAGGGAAGGTTCAACAATCAGCCCTTGCAACGTTACCGGCGTTTTATGAAAATTGAGTAAGTTAAAAAATACTTGAAAAAGCGGGTTAAAGCTCAAATTACGTTGGATATTGAGCAATTCTATTACCTTTTCAAAGGGCATATCCTGATGTTCATAAGCGGCCAGCGTTACCTGGCGTATTGCCTGTAAGAGCTGACGGCACGTCTCCTCCTGTCTCACTCGCACTCGCAGAGGCAGGATGTTCAGGAATGGACCAATGAGTGACGCTGTCTCAATCGATGGACGGTGTGCAACGGGCGTACCAATTACCAGGTCGTCTTGCGCCGTCTGTTTGTTGAGTAAGCAAACAAACGCTGCCAGCAAAACCATAAAGAGTGTTGCCTGCTCTTCCGCACAGAGAACTTTTACGCGCTTCACTGTCGCATCGGTAATCGTATGCCGTACGGTCTTACCACGATGCGTCTGAGTTGCCGGGCGAGGAAAGTCGGTGAACCATGACAATTCCCCAGGAGCCTCGTTCAACACCTCTCGCCAGAAACGCTGGAGCGTTTGTAAGCGTTCTCCCGCCAGTTGCTTTTGTTGCCAAACAGCGTAGTCAATGTATTGAAGCTGGAGTTCCGGTAGAGGTGAAGATTTGCCCTGGCTAAAAGCATTATAAAGGGCACTGAGTTCTTGAAAAAAAAGCTCCTGAGACCATCCATCGAAAACGATATGATGCACATGTAGCAACAATACATGTTTCTGCTCGTGCAACCGCAATAACCAGCAAGAGAAGAGTGGCCCGCGCGCCAGATCGAAAGGCTCGCTGGCCTTTTCACGCATGATGCGTTCGGCCTCCTGCCAGCGGGCTTCATCTCTGAATTCGGTCAACGCGATTACAGGAAGCGGATTCGCCTGAAAAGACAGCACAATCTGGACCGGTTTCCCATCCAGAGTGGCAAAAACTGTTCTAAGGATTTCGTGACGCCTGACAATCTCCTGAAGACTCCTCTCAAGAGCAGAAAAGGAGAGAGGCCCCTCTATATTCAGAGAGAAAAAGAGAGTATTCAGAGAAGTATCTGGTTCTAACTGCTCTTGCAGCCAAAGACGTTGTTGAAAGAATGAGAGAGGGAAGACATCCGTGAGTTCTTCAAGATGTTCCCATAAATATTTCTGCTTTTCTATTGAGAGCTGAGCGATCTGTGCGAGGAAATCTCGCATACTGTTCCTCCATTCCTATCTTGCCAGGCTAATCACTTTTTTCTCCAAAGAACTGGGCCAGGCTTTTGGTTCCCCGTGGCGCCGGATTTATAACGCTGCCGGAAGCTTTATGCTGACTGCGCTGCTTTTCAATCTCTGCGGCCAGTTCTGCAATAGTCGTGTGCGTAAAAAAGGTGGTGACACCCAGCTCAATCCCATACTGCTGGCGAATGCGCAGGAGAATATGGATTGCTTGCAGGGAGTTTCCTCCGAGCGCAAAGAAAGGATCAGTTACACCAATGGTAGTTCGTTGAAACACCTCCGACCACCACCCATGTAGCTCCGTCTCTACTGGTGTCCGTGGGGCAACGCAGGCGCTACCCTCTGTGGAGAGACGACGGGCCTGGATCTGCAGGGCCTTCCTATCAATGCGATCACGACCGGTCAGAGGCAGGCTCGGAAGCTGAACGACGCGCGTAGGAACCAGGGCGGGCGATACCTTTTGTGCGATAAAACCGAGGAGAGCTGCGGATGTCACCTCCTCGCTGAGTACTACAAACGCGATCAACTGACCCGTGTCATCCAGAGCAACCACGGCATTGGCTATTACTGCTGAATGGGTTCCCAGCACGTATTCAACCTTACGTATCATACGGGCGAGATCTCGCCCGGCATGCAGTTCTTTACGTCCCAGATATTCTAGCGCCAGATCTTCACGTAGCCTTCCCCACTCACCGGTACGGTAGAGCCGTTGCCCCGGCTGAGATGAAAACGGATGGGGTACAAAGCGCCCGGCTGTAAGCTCTGGATCCTGGAAATAGCCCCGTGCAGTTGCAAGGCCACTTACCACAATTTCTCCCGGCGTCCCAGGTGGAAGAGGGTATAGATCCTGGTCTACAATCAAAAGTGACACGTTATCAGGTGAAAATCCGACGGATGGAAAACGCCCGGCATCCTCGCGCCTCAGTACTCCAGCGCTCGCGACCAGTGTTGTTTCGCTCGAACCATAACTATTCACCAGTTCAAATGGGTAGTCATTAGATACCGGCAGACATACGCTATCTCCTTCACTAATAAGCAGGCGCAAATTGCAAGGTTGAAGCCAGGAAAGGCGCACTAACACTTGAACCACCGCAGCAGGAAGCAGAGCAATAGTGATCTCTTCTCTACACAACCAGTCTCGCAACTGTTGAGCCATATACTGAATGGAGGATGGGGCAATAGACAGGGAAGCGCCAGCGAGCAAAGCAGTCCAGATACCGCGCGTTGTCAACTCCCTATCGCTATTCTTAAGTACACAAACGCGCTCACCTGGTACGATGGCAAATGCTCGCTGTTGCCATACGAACAGATTGAGGAGACCACGCTGCTCCAGCACAACACCTGAGGACACTCCGTCATCTTCTGCCGGGAAAAGTAGGTACATAGCCCCCGCTTCCAGCGGAGTATGTGCAGGGATGTCGCACTCAGCCCCCACCTGCTGCCACTGATCTGTCACAAGATCAAGTATTTGACAGGGCCAGCCATACATATCGACAATAGTCTCTTTTGCTGTTATAAGAAGACGTGCGTCTACCTTCTGTACTAGCGCTTTCAGTGCAGCAGCAGGAAATGCCGGATCAATGAAGGTACAGCACCCCCCCGCCTTTGCAATTGCCAACACTGCTAGCACGTGCTCCACACTAAACTCCAGTGCTACGGCTACCGGAGTCTCTACCCCCACCCCGCACGCCTGTAAGTAGCGCGCGAGAAGATCAGACTGTTTTCGCAAATCTGCGTATGTGACACACCTTGTCCCCTCCTGTATTGCGATATCTTCTGGATGGGCCGCCGCCTGTTCGTCAAATAACTCTACGAGACCTTTGTTGACAAAATGAGATCCTAGTGAAGAGGTCAGTGTTAACGCTACACATTTCTCTCGCTGCACGCTTTCGTGCAAGAGGTCGAGAAGAGTAGCATCAGGACATGTAGCCATCCAGGATATAATCTGCGAAAAATATCTAAGCAAACAGCGAATTTGTTCTGAAGCATAGAGCGCAGTCCGATATCTAAGCACACATACAAGCCCTTCGTTTCGCGACGCGCAGATACATTCCAGATCGTACTGGGCAATTCCGGTCTCCAACTCTTCAAAAGAAACGCTGAGATGATCTCCCCATTGGGCCTGATGCTCAAAGGTCAACACGTGTAAGATAGCCTGGATAGCCGGCACAGACCTTGCAGGAAGCGTTGGGGGCAACATGTTCAGAAAAGAGCTAAGGGAAACTTCTTGATGTATATCTGCTTCGATCACCACTTCACGTACATGTGCTAGAGCCTGACGCAACGTCTGTCGCCAAGAACAGCTCAGTCGTAAAGCCACCATATTAACAAAAAAGCCGATTAACTCTTCCTCTCCAGGCCGAGTTCGCCCCGCGAACGGAGCACCGATCACCACTTCATTCTGCTGACCTAACCACTGCAAAGCCATAGCGAAAGATGTCAATAAAAGGATAAAAAGCGTAATACGCTGCTGAACCATCAGGGCTTCAAGCTCTGGCATAATTGAAGCCGGCAAGGTCAGCATCTGTCTTTCGGCACATTCATTGACAGGCACATCCTGCCTGATTTCTTGGGGAAACTCCAGGGTGATTGGCGCATCAGTCAGTTTGTGGCTCCAATACTCGAAGCATTCGGCGCTCTCAGGGCTTTGCAACCATCGCCTACGCCAGCGAGCTGCGGCAAAGAGGTCAAGGGTCAATTCCTTCAATTGCGCTGCTTCACCGGTAGTATGGGCAAGATAGAGATCCCGTAATTCTTGTTGAAAAATATAAAATGAGTGTTCATCAAAAATGATATGGTGAAGTAGCAGAAGTAATTGACAGGAATGCGGGTTCTCCCACAAGAGGAAGAAGCGCACAGGTGGTCCATAGGTTATATCAATAGGATCGGCAGTAATTTCACGGATTTTCTTCTCAATGAGAGTTTTGCGCGCAGATTCTTCTGGTAAATTCTCTAGATGCACTTCATTCAGAACAAATGGCGCATCTGTGCTGACTACCGATAGACCGGCGTTGCCCGCGCTAAAAATTGTGCGCAGAGATATATGACGCTGCCTCATTTCCATAAGGCTGGTGATCAGCGCTTCTTTTTCAAGAGGCCCTCGAAAAGCTATACGAAAAAGCAGAGTGTTCACCCGGCTATGGGGAGTAATCTGTTCCAACAGCCAGAGACCTTCCTGGACTGGAGAGACTTGTGGTTGATCGAGGTCAATACCTCTGTCTTCTTGATTCCTTGCCCGCTGCGGCTGGCACTGATCGATCCATTGTGCAAACTGCGCAACGGTTGGAGCCTCAAAAAGCGCTTTCATCGAAACGACGATCTGGTAGTGTTGACGTACCAGCGCGAGGATGCGTGTTGCTTGCAACGAATTGCCCCCCAGCTCAAAAAAGTTCTGCTGCATTCCCAGCGAAGGATTCTTGAACACCTCTCTCCAGATCGCCAGTACACGCTCCTCGTTTGGCGTTTGTGGGACCACCACTTCCGGCGTAAGTTCTTCAAGCGTATTTTCGTACTCCCGCAGTGTACGCTTGTCTGTTTTTCCATTGGCGGTGCGCGGAAAATGGGGTAACAGGCGTATCCTGGAAGGGATCATAGGCGGGGGCAGCCGCTGTTGAAGCCAGAGACGCAGTTCATCCTCACTCGTCTCAGCATCAGTGCGCAAAACGAGATAAGCTACCAGTATTTCTCCCATTGAACGAGTATGATGGATAAACGCAATACTTTCCCTCACCGCGGGGTGACGTAAAAATGTCTGCTCAACTTCTTTTAGTTCGATACGATATCCGTGAAGCTTTACTTGATCGTCGTTACGGCCTACAAAGGTAATAACTCCTTCTTGTGAACACCAGGCAATATCACCTGTTTTGTAAAGTCTGGCACCGGGAATAGCGCTACAGTGGTCCGGTACAAAACGCTCTGCGGTAAGCGCTGGTTGATGGGTATATCCGAGAGTCAAACCGTCGCCTCCGATATATACCTCGCCAGGGGTTCCAGGCGCAGTTGGATTGCCCTGTTTATCTAGAATATAAAGGCGCGTCCCCCGTACAGGCAGCCCGATAGGTGTTCTTCTCTGCTGCGCGGTTTCCTGCCGCACTTCGTACAGCGTTGAGAAAATACTGGTTTCTGTTGGCCCATAGCCATTGATAATTTGTATGCCGGGAATGCTCTGGAAGAGCGAAGCCAGGACATCTTCGGCAATCGGCTCCACGCCAACAATTAAACGCTGTAAAACAAAGTGATACGCGCTACTTGAAGCTGCCTCCGCAAAATCGTAGATAGCGAAAGGCGGAATGTATGCGCTAGCAATCTGATGTGTCTCAAGCCATCTCCAATAGCGCGGATAATCCAGGCGAACTTCTTCTGGTACCGGATAGAGTTGACCACCGGCTTTGAGTGAAGTAAATATTTCCAGGACCGAGACGTCAAAGCTAAAGCTCGTCCACCAGCTACAACGCATGCCCGGAGTAATAGGCCATCGTTCTTGCATATCATCGAGCAGGTTGACCGCTCCATAATGGTGACAGCAAACTCCTTTAGGCATACCTGTTGATCCAGAAGTGCTGAGGATATAAGCAGTATTCTCTGGAACGGTTAGCCGGGGGAGATTCATAGTGCTTTCGCGCTCTATGAACGGCCAGTGGCTTTCGAGCGGGAGCAATTCTACCTGCCTGGCAAGCTGCTCATTCCACAAGCGTTCCTGAGTCACGACTAATTTGAGATCTGTCATAGAGATGATTTGTAGAAGTCGTTCAACAGGATTTATAGGATCTAGCGGTACATATATTGCGCCTGCTTTGAGTACTCCCAGGAGTGCGACAATCAGCTCGATTGAGCGATTGAGAAGAAGACCAACCGGCCTTTCAGATAAAACACCTTGCTTCCGTAGATAATGTGCGAATTGATTCGCTCGCTCATTGAGTTGGCTATATGTTAGAGCTTTTCCGTCCAGAACAATCGCTGTGAAAGCAGGATCTCTGGTAACTTGCATTTCAACTATTTCAGACAGGGTATGCCTCTCGCGTTGCAAATGCTACTCCTTACTCTTCATCTACAATTTTATATGAAATCTGTCGAATTGCTGCATATTCCCGGGATAAGCAAGCCTACCTCACCTTAGAGAAAAAGGGGGAAGGCTTGCCTGGCATCAAGAAAAGCCTCTAGTTAAGCGGTTTTGCTATCAGACTTTGCTTGCTCGCTTAACTCGGCCATTTGTTTCCGTAACGAGAGCGGACGCATATCAACCCACACCTCTTTAATATAGGCTAAGCATTCGCTTTTTGTACCGCTCTTCCCTGCATCTCTCCAGCCAGGAGGATTCTCACGCTCAACGGGCCAGATCGAATACTGCTCCTCGTGATTAAGCACTACTTTATATAAAGTAGTTTCTTCCTGTTCATCTACCTGCACGAAAAAGTTCTCCTTTCAAATAAACTAGAAATATCTTTTTCTATCATCTTTCCACGTAGAAAAGATGATGTGGTGCGTATTTTAGGCATGGCTGTCATGTAATGACTGAACAAGTTTCTCACTACTCGTCGTGTTGAGAATGACTTTTATGATGGCTTCGGCAAGGCCAGCGATAGTTGGAGCCGCCAGAAAATCTTGCAGCGTGATGGATACATTCACCCGATTACGGAGGCGAGCCAGCATGAGCATAGCCATCAGAGAATCACCCCCCAGAGCAAAAAAGTCGCTCGTAATGCTCATACGTTCACGCTTGAGCAAGTCCCCCCAAATGCGAAAAATCTCTTGTTCCAACGGTGTGCGGGGCTCAATTTCCTCTTCTGTGAGTACATCATTGATCGGAAAAGCAGTTAAAGCCTGCCGATCAATTTTCCCATTCGGGGTGAGTGGCAAGTGTTCCAGGGCAACAAATGCTGTGGGGAGCATAAAATCGGGCAATTGCTCAATCAGATACGCTTGCAGCTCGCGCTGTGATGGAGCAGAAACGAGTTGGTGGAATACGATGTATGCGACCACGCCTGGGGAAACCATATCGTCCCTGCTCATCACCGCTGCCTGCTTGATATCGGGATGACGCATAAGCAGGCGCTCAATCTGGCCCAGTTCGACACGCAGCCCGCGAATCTTCCGTTGCCTATCGCTACGCCCCATATATTCTAGATATCCATCGAAGTTCCAGCGTCCTCGGTCCCCGGTTGCATACAAGCGTCTGCCTGGCTCTTGAGAGAATGGGTGAGGTAAAAATCGCTCGGCAGTCAGTGCTGGTTGATTAAAATATCCTCGGGCAGGAGCCGGATTGCTGACGTAAATATCGCCTACAATCCCTGGAGAAACGGGACGTAAGTATCTATCAAGGATCACGACCTCCGTATTACTAATTGGCTTACCAGCATACACACATGGTGCGCTCTCAGCCAACTGGCTGGTGTCCATCCAGCAAATATCGTTCATTTCCGAGCAACCATACTGGTTGAGCACACGCGCGCCGGGTAGTTTGCGCCGGCATTCTGCCAGCAGTTCTATCGAGAACGCTTCGCCGCCAACACTCCACAGCTTCAGATGGCGCAGGCGTGTCTGCAAATCAGAAATGCCATCCAACAGCGTCTGGAGGAGTGAGGGAACGATAACAATTCGTGTTACCGCATAGGCATCAAGCATATCAGTAAAAGTATGTAAATCGTTTATGACCTCACCGGGAATGATGACCAGCGGTATGCCACAGAGAATCCCCCCCAACCATTCCCAGAAAGACGGCGTGGTGCTTATAGGGGAGCGCTGGCACATTACTTCATGCTCCTGAAAAGGAAGATCACGCCACATCCAGGCAAAGCGATGAAGCATCTGGCGTTGAGGCACTGCCACCCCTTTAGGCTTCCCGGTCGAGCCTGAGGTATACATAATAAAACACAGGCTATCGAGAAGTTCAGGCGAGTCAGGTAGCGGAGTAATATCTCCTTCCGTGTCCAACTCAGTAATATCCAGCACTCGCTTGTTCCTCTGCTCTACCCATGCGCGCCAGGGGGAGCGAGAAATAATAACATCGGGTTGGCTGTCTTCTAGAATGTGGTCGAGGTATGCTGACGGATACGAAGGATCCAAAGGGACATAGATCCCTCCAGCTTTGAGAATCCCTAGCAAGGCGATGAGCGTATCCAGCGAGCGTTCTAAAAATACCCCCACTCGCCGTTCCAGGGTGATGCCCTGGTCGCGCAACCTGCGCGCGACCAGCGTACTCAGGCGATCCAATACGGCGTAGGTGAGCTGTTGATCCTTCCAATGAACAGCTATGGATTCGGGTTGCGCAGCAACTCGTTCAGCGAAGAGTCGCTGCAAACTCTTTTCGGGATAGGACAGCTTCATCCGATCATGAGAGAGCATCCCATACTGCTCAGTAAAGAGCGATGCGGCTAACTCCTGGAATGGTGCGTCTGGTGCCTGGATAACCTGCTCTAGAAGTGCGTGAAAGTGCCGGATCATTCCCGCGATACGTTCTGTATGGAAAAGTTCGGCGTTATACTCGATGGTCAACAGCAGATCCTCGCGACGCTCGCTCACTTTCATTGTCAGATCGTATTTCGCTGTTTCGTTTTGCGCTGTGACCTGGCGTAATTCAAGACCTGCAAAGGTCGTGACCAGGCGTGGATTGCTGTAATAAATAAACATTATCTGGAAGAGCGGTGAAGAGTACGGGCTGCGTCGAGGGTTCACAGCATCCACAACCATCTCAAACGGCACATCCTGGTTCATTAAAGCTTCTAGCATACTATCTCTTACACGTTGAAGGAGAGATCGAAATGTGGCAATGCCGGATAGCGAGGTGCGGATAGTCAGTGTATTTACAAACATTCCAATCAAGAGATGAAACTCTTCTAATGTTCTCCCAGCTACGGGCATGCCAAGCATAATGTCATCTTCTCCTGTGTAGAGAGCCAGGAGCAGTTGGAACACGGCGAGGAACAACATAGACGGCGTCACATTTTCCTGTTCCCTCAGCGTCTGGGTACGTTGAAGTAATGAAGCAGGGAGCACTGTTGAATGATATGCCCCTCGCACGGGCTTTCCAGAGACACGTGGAAAATCTGTGGGCAATGACATCGTCTGAGTACAATGGGCCAATCGCGCTTTCCAGTAATCTAGCTGGGCAATAAAACTGCCATTCTGCACTTGTTTGTGTTGCCATGCCACATAGTCAGCATACTGCACAGGCAGCGGAGTAAGTGGTGATAGCTTGCCGGCAGCAAAAGCTTCATAACAGAGACGTAGTTCCCGATGAAACACACCATTGGACCATCCATCCCAGATCAGGTGATGGACACTAAACAAAAACATATGGATATCCTGGGCAATTTTGACAAGCGTTGCACGCATCAGTGGCCCCTGTTCAAAATCGAATGGGAGTGAGGCTTGCTGCTCTATCAAGCGCTGCAGTTCTTCCTCTATTGTCGGAGATGTTCCATCCAACTCATAGCGAGCGAGAGTCAATGCCATACTCTCTTTTACCTGTTGCACCGGGACTCCTTCTTGCGTGGTAAATATGGTGCGAAGAACTTCATGGCGCCGTATGATCTCCGCCAGGCTTTGTTCCAGAATCTCTGGGAGGAGCGGTCCCTGAATGCGTATCACATAATTGATAGTATAAGCTGTGGTACCAGGCGTCAGTTGCTCAAGAAACCAGAGACGTTGCTGGGCAAAAGATTGAGGAAAGAACTGTGAATGCGATGAGATTTCTCCATCTGTAGAGATTGCTCCGTCGAGGGCAGTTTCTCGCTTCGCCAATTCTTGATCAAGTTTTGCTGCCAGTGAGGCAATATCCGGCATCTCGAAGAGACTACGCAGTGGGATAGTGATCTTCAAAGCCTTACGCAGGCGCGAAACAACCTGCATGGCTACGAGAGAATGTCCTCCGAGTTCAAAGAAATTATCGTAAATACCCACCTGTGGGATTCCAAGAAAGGTTGCCCAGAGGGTCGCTAAAAGCTCTTCAGTTAAAGTGCGGGGTCTTTGAATTGTACGTCCAGGCTTTGCTCTCTGTTGTTCAGGAGGGGGCAACTTCGAGCGGTCTATCTTTCCGTTCGCAGTGAGCGGAAATGCGTCAACAATTTGGAGGGAAGCAGGAAGCATATAACCAGGGAGTTTCTTGCGAAGATGACGATGCAGATCGTCAAATGTGGGTGCTTGAACCCCTGGGAGAACATATGCTGCAAGCAGCATGTCTCCATCTTTGCCTGCATACGCAACAACACAGGACTCTACTACCTGAGGATGGCTGTTCAGTACAGCTTCGATCTCCTGTATCTCGATACGCACGCCATGAATCTTGACCTGGTGATCCATTCTGCCTAGTATTTGTACTGTGCCGTCTGACAAATATCTTCCATAATCACCTGTGAGATAACAACGGTCTTGTGTAGCCTGCGACCAGGGATTAGAAATGAACCGAGCCATTTGCGCTTCCTGTGCGTTAATATATCCTCGCGTCATAAATGGTGTACGAATGACAATCTCACCTGGCTCTCCAATGCCACAGAGCAGGCCGCCGGCCGAGCGTAATAACGCCTGAGTCTCAGGTAACGGCCTTCCAACCGGTTGAACGCCAGGATAAGGAGGCTCAGGAATAATCGCGTAGCATTTGGCAAGCGTCGTCTCAGTCGGGCCATATAAGTTCACAATAGCGGCGTCGCGTGAAATAAAACGGCGCCAGCGGGCAACAAGCGCGTCAGGAAGGGGTTCGCCTGCAAAAAAAACAAAGCGTATAGCTGTAGTAACAGGTTCCGTCTGAGCCGCCAACCACGCAGAGGCCAGAGAGGGCACGATGTGCAAAAAGGTAATGCCCCGTGTACAGAGCCAATCAGTAACATGACCTGGTAACATAGCTTCTGTGGGAGGCAAGCAGAGGGTAGCGCCAGCCGTGAGAGGCAGAAAAATATCGCGAAGAACCACGTCAAAGGAAAGTCCAGTAAACTGCGCGCCACGATCCGCAGAATCTATCTTAAAAGTTTCACGCTGCCAGGTCAGAAAATGAGCCAGGCCCCGGTGAGTACCCAGAATTCCTTTAGGGACGCCAGTCGTACCTGAGGTAAAAAAGATATATGCCGGGTCATCCGGTCTAATAGTCCATGTCTCTTCATCTGTCTCTTCGCCGCCCAAACGAGTGAGAACACTCCCTGTCTGCGGCTCGATTTCAAGAACTGGGAGCGCCAGATCTTTCAGATCTCCCTCAGCCGATTGCACATTGATCAGACATCTAGCCTGAGCTTCGCGTAGCATCACCCGCTGTCTCTCAGCAGGAATTTCTGGGGAGAGCGGCAACATGATATACCCTCCGATCAGGAGGCCGGTGAGAGCAGCGATTAATCCAAAACTTCTATCACCTGTTACCGCAATTACTGTATTCTGCTCATATCCCAATAGACGCAGTTCCTGGCCAATCCGGCGGGCAGCAGTCAATAACATATGAAATGACCAGTATTGACCCGAATGCTCAATAGCCGGGGCATCCGGCTGCCATGCAGCGACGCGTGCAAGCACCTCCGGCACTAGAGGATAATTTTGTATGTTTAAGGCATGCGTTGGATCAGGCAATAGGGTTCGAGCCAATGGTGTTACTAAAGAATAGTGCTGTACTGATTGATCTGGAAAAGCAATACAATCCTGTAGTAGCTGGAGCATCTGATGAAGCAAATGAAGTATCATAGTAGATGAGAATAAGGCCTTGCGATAGACAAAGCGCAGGCGAATACCCTCTTCTCGTTCATCAGCATAAAGGGTTAAGGAAAATTTTGCCTCCGAGGTGATCGCGCGCATGTCTTGAAGCGTCAGATCCCCTATAGTCATCTCATAGTGAGCGCCGCTCAAAAAATTAAACATTATTGAAAAGAAAGGATTATGCGTGAGATAGCGATCTGGGTGAAGTTGCTGAACAAGTCTATCAAATGGTACATCCTGATTTGAAAATGCATCCAGAACAACTTCCCGCACGCGTGTAAGCACCGTGCGGAAAGTCGGAGAACCAGAGAAATCTACACGCAAGACCAAAGTGTTCACAAAGAAACCAATAATGTCCTCTATTTCACGCCGATTCCGCCCCGCTACAGGAGTGCCAATAACCAGATCTTCCTGTCCAGTCAGCCGGTACAGGAGCAGGTCGAAAACGGCGAGTAATAGCATGTACAGTGTAATCCCTTCCTGCTGGCAAAATTGCTTCAAGGTTGCGCTGAGTTCTCTGGAAAGAGGCAGTACCTCCCGCCCGGCCTGAAAATCGGTCTCTTCTGAAGCTGCTTTGTCAGGTGCTAGCTCTAGTACAGGTGGAAGGTCTTTGAGATTCTCTCGCCAGTAATCAAGCTGCCTGGCTGCCGCTTCACTCCGAAGCCATTGGCGCTGCCAGAGGGCATAATCTTTGTATTGAAGTGGAAGGTCGGATAAAGGCACATTCTGACCACAGACTAATGCCCGATAGATTATATTCAGTTCACGCAGGAAAAGGCTCACCGACCATTCATCAGCGATAATATGATGCATGCCGAACACGAGCAAGTGTTGAGTGCTGCTCAAACGATACACCTGTGCATTGATGAGATCATCGTGCGCCAGGTCTACCGACTTTCGAGCCTCAAGTTGCAGCAAGCGCTCCTGCTCTTGAATCCTCTGCTCTTCTGGAAGCATGGATAGATCTATGAGTGGAATATGAAATGTCCTGGATGGTGCAATGCGTTGCTCCGGGATATCATCTATCGTGATATAATTTGTACGCAAGATTTCATGGCGGCGAGCAATTTCTTCTAGAGTTTTCTCAAGCACCGCAATATTCGGCACCCCTGCGAGTTGTATGGCGAAGACGTTATAGTATTTACTGGATTCCGGTTCAAGTTGGTGGAGAAGCCATAACCTCATCTGAGCAAATGAAAGAGGAATCGTAACAGTACTATCCATTTTTTGAAGTAATCTAAATAACAGTACTTTTTTCTCTAATAGAGAGAACTCACTCACCTTTTCATTACTAGCACTCATCATACATTCCTTCTGTCTTTAGTGCGAAATACATGCCATCTCCATCGCAGAGCAACCCGCTCAATAGAGCCAGTTGATAGCAAGCTCACTAGTATTCTGGTTCTTCGCGGAGTGACAGATGACCTCTTCCCTGAAGCGTAGCCAGATCAATATCAGCGATGCAACGCACAGCAGTAAAATTCAGACGCAAGTTCCCTTCTAAATGTACTGATCCCCTGTTTTGCTCAAAATCCGCTTCATGTAAACTGGTTGCTTGAGGATCAAGCGTGACAAACAGTTGAGTACCACCCGCAGTATCAGTAAATGTGATATAGACACTATGGAGAACTAAAATACGGTATTCCAGGTCACTTGCTGAATGACTGGGGTGAGTCAAACTAACCGGGTGGGTTCCCTGACACAGACGTTGCACAAGAGAGTCCATATATTCTCCTTCAGGCAGTTGATATTGAAAGTGATTTATCATGTATTACGAAGGGTGCGTGCGAAGAAATCTTTCTGATTAGGATAAATACTTTTCATCATAATGTCAAGTATCTCGGCGTTTCGCTCAATCCTGTCAAACCAACACCGCTATGATATGATGAGCCGAGAACAATCCCCCCTGTTCATCTCTCCTCTTCAAGAATGCCTCGGTATCCCAACTTTTCTTCCCACCCATTCTCGCTGTGTTTTTCTTACTGGGAGTATGATGATTCACATGAACCTGAAAACATTGCGTCTTTCCCTTGTTCCCACCCCAGTTCTCGTGATGTTTCGCGGCACTCCAGAAAAGAGCAAAGCTGATTCTCGACGCTCTCATTGAGCACAGGTGGACACATGCTGAAAAGCCTGGGACCGCAAGCCGAGCCATTCTTTTGGATGGTTTGTCACCTACGCAGTTCTTGTAGCCGGCAAACGCATCCAGGTAGCCACTTCTGAGGTCGGATCGCCTGATAAGGAACGGTGTGTAAAGCTCCCACTGGCTCTTTTCAATCGAAAAGCCAGCCAATCCACAGAATACCAATGCACGCCTTCCGCCCTTATCAAAGAATGATAGAGGCAGTATCAAACCGCTTCCACAGAGACATTATCAAACTGCGCATTCACCCACTTGCTAACTAGCAGGGCGATCTGACCACTGGTATAGGTAGAGTCGCTGGCGGTGCCCAGCGGTTCATCATCGATTAGCGCTTGAATCGTGCCGTTCTGCAAAATCAAGGTGAGTCGATGCCATTGGTTCAGGCCAAAGGGCACCGTACCCGAGGTCAGCACGGTATCGGTCAGCACCGTAGCAGTAGCATCTTCTCTGAAAAGCATCCACTGGCCCTCGTCGGTGATACGCAAATGATATCCCGTGGCCGCGCCGGCCAGGCGCACCTGGCTCGTCAGATTTCCGATCAGTTCAACGTAGCCGGCCTGTTCGAGCATCACATCTACGCCGACCTGGTAATTCTGCCAGGCGGGATCGCCCATGATCGTGATCGGCGCAATGGGCGAGCCACTGTGCCACGCGATAGGAGGAATCGTAATCACCTGGCGATAGCAGATACCGTGACGACCGCCGCCGCTTGGCGCCGTTTCAAACGCGCCATTGATATCAGAGAAGTAGCGGGCCAGATGGCCCGGCCGGTACCGCTCAAAGTCCTCGTGGAAGGGCAGGGCAAGATGAGCCGAAGCCGGGGAAACAGCTGTCCCCTTGCCCTGTCCCCTGGTTGTAGTCAGACTGTAGAGAAAGCCGGGCTGGAGTGTCAGGGTGTAAGAACCATCGGTGGGCACAAGCTGCTGAATGTGCAAAAAATAGTCGTCGGGATTTGAGGAAGCGAGATTGGTTGCCCAGACATGAACAGGACCGGCAGAGAGTCCGCCCATTACCTGAATTTGTACGGTTTGCGCCGCCGTGGCAGTCGTTGTCTCAATGATGGTGCTGTAATCGCGCTGGTTGGGCGAGCGCAGCGTGACATAGCTTCCGTTACTGCTCACCCCTCCCAGATAGCCGCAGGCGCTATCAATATAGTGCCAGCCAGGCCGGGTAAACTGGGTAGTATGAGCCACCACCCAGATACTTTTGCCTACAGTATAGTTTCCCGACCAGGGCTCATCTGCCAGCATTAACCCATCACCGGCAAACGGCAGAGTAGGATACCAAGACGAAATCAAGCTCCAGTTAATGTTGGCCGTGAGTCGTTCATTAATGTAATTGCGATTGAGGTACTGAGCCATGCTCGCACCTGTCGTATAGGACTGCGAGCCATTCTCGCTGGCCCATAGAGGCTTGCCGAGGCCGACGGCATCGGGGGTTGGCGGACGCGTATTGGGATAATGCGAACCAATAACATCGATAGCGGCATTAAAGGCAGGATCATTGACTATATCGGTCGCGATATCCCAGAATCTCTCGTCGGGGGCAACAATTCTCGTCGTCAACCCATGGCTCACCAACGCCTGTTTCAGATCCTCGAACCAGGTTTTATTGTAGCCGCTTTCGTTCCAGCCGCCGATGTAATCAATATGCAAGCCATGATCTAGCCAGGCATGCTCTATCCAGTTCAGCAGATAGGTAATATTATCGTGTGACCAGAACGGCTCCGAGGGATCAATATCGGGGCTCGCCTCGAACCAGCCAGGAGCGCCCCATTCCAACCCATAGAGCTTGATATCGGGATTGCGGGCTTTAGCCTGCTCCATCAGCCACCACTCATAGCCGCGATGATAGTTTTGATCGGTGCGGCTACGCATATGGCTGGCCTCAGACCCATTAGTCGAATTCGTATCGCCGCCGATCTCGACCTTGAGAATATGCAGGCTGGCCCCATAGCCCGGTTTGAATAGATAATCAAGTATCTCGCTTTGCTGGCGAGGTGGATAGTCAAAGAGCAGGCGCGAGGTGCCCCCGCCGCCACTGATAGCGCCAAAGCCCATAAAAGTGAGCCCTGTGCCCAGGCCATCAATCGTGATCGTCTCCATGGCGGGCGAGTCGGCGAAGGCTGTGCTCCTTTCGCCGGCAACAGCTGCAAGTGCCGCGCTCGCGGAGAGTTGCAGAAAACGGCGTCGATTGACATATCTTCTCATCGCAACGAGTCTCCTTCCTCTCTTGAGGCCGTAGAACTAGGGTTGCAGGCCCTTAGCGCGCAGATTTTGCGCCGCCTGGCTCTCCCAGGCAGCAACACTCAGATTGCCCAACCCCTGGATAAATGAATTCCAGGTGCTGGAATTGAGCGCCTTGCGACCTGTGACAAACTGCACCACACCCTGTTCAATGTAACTATCAATGTCAGCCTGGTTCGTGGCTGGCTGAATAGCTCCCAGCTTTGTGCCATTTTCCCAGGGCATGCTGGAGAATTCCTGCAAGGTCTGTAAGAGATTGATCGTCCGCCCATTGATCGTCTTATAGCTGGGGTAGCGAGCTGCAAGCTCAGCCGGACTGTTGTTGAGCGAAAGATTGCGGATCTGGATAAGCGGTTGGGCCGCGGCCGCGAGAAAAGGCGTAGGCACGCCCTCGGTTGTGATATTGCCATGAGCGTCCAGATTGTAATTGATCCCCTTCTGCCCAAAACTGGCCAGGTAATACCCATCGCCTGAATTGAGCCACTCCAGGAATTTAGCGATGGCAGGGCCTTTGCCATTGTTGAGAGCGTTCTGCGAAACCGCCCAGCTAAAGCGCGCGTCCGAGTAATCCGCCACCGCCGATCTACCGCCAGGTCCCACCGGGGGTGAAAGTGGCACAAGCTCGGCATCTGGAAAATTCTTATCGAATGGCGCATAGTTGGACTGACCAAGAGCGGCCGCGAAGTCTTCCCAGAAGATGCCGTACTTCCCCTGCTTCCAGCGTGCCCGGAAGTCGTCGGTGGTCAGCGTTGGCCAGTCCGGGTCGATAACTCGCGCACCTATCAGATCTCTGACAAACCCCGTGGCCTGCATAAAATTAGGATTACGTACACTCAAATGAAGGGTGCCAGGTGTGTTCAGATCCCAGGGACCAGGGAGGCCATACGCGCCGTAGAGTGGGGCAAAATAGTTCCCGATACCTTCGGTATAGGTCGTTGTGTCAAGGATCGCTCCAAAACCATAGGCGCCATTCTGAGTGAAAGCCCTGGCAACGTTCATAAAATCATCCAGCGTCTTCGGCATCGGCAGCCCCTGCCTATCCAACCAGTCCTTGCGGATAAAATAGCCTGTGCGTTTGCCCAGCAGGCCGGCGCTTTCGGGCAAGGCGTATTGTTTGCCATTCACCATAAACAGTTTGTTCAGCGTCTCATCGCTATAGCGATCCTTCGTGCGCTGCGGCATCTGGGGCAGCAGACTATCCACAGCGCCTACCAGGCCCAGGTTGACCCACTGGAAAAGCAAGCTATTGCTGATATTCTGGAAAAAATCCGGCAGCTCGTTGGCCGCCGCCGCTGCACTCATTTTGGTCAGGCCGTCGTTGCCCAATGGCAACAAGACCACCGACAGATCGATATTGAGATCCTTACGCACAGCGCTATAGAGAAACCAGTTGGAAGGGGGCGCGGCAACTTCTGGTACGGCCGGGTTGATCCAGATCGTCAGCTTCGTCGGGCCGGACTTCGTCGGGCCACCGCCACAGGCCGCCAGGGCAGCGCCCCCCGCCAGGGCAACTCCGCTCGCTGCCATACCGCGCAGCACCTGGCGGCGTGTGAGACGCGCGCCACGAGGCTGTCGGGAGGTCTGCTCACCATCATGAATAGATAACCTTGACATCATGTGTTCTCCTCTCTGAGTTTGCACGTACACATACAAAAGGAAACAGGCGCACTTTATTCCTTCACGCTGCCTAGCAAGACCCCTTTGGTGAAATGCCGCTGAATCCACGGATACAAGGCCAGCATCGGCAGCATCGTCAGAATCACCGCCGCCATCTTGAGCGCGTCCTGGGGAGTGGAACTGAGCGCATTCTGCCCGACATAATCGCTCATACTCGATGCGGTCAGGATATTGCGCAGCAAGACCGGCAAAGGCATCATATTCGAGTTATTCAAATACAGAATAGGCAGGAAAAACTCGTTCCATTGGCCTACGGCGTAAAACATGCCAATGGTCAGCATAATCGGTTTGGACAGAGGCAGAATAATCCGCCACAAAACCTGCCATTCGTTGGCCCCATCCACAATAGCCGCCTCGCGCAAACTGGAGGGCAGGTTCTGGAAAAAGGTTTTCATGACCAGCAGGTTAAAAACGCTGATTCCCCCCGGCAGAATCACCGCCGCGAAGGTATTGAGCAGGTCCAGATCCTTCACCGTCAGGTAGGTTGGGATCAGGCCAGGGTTGAACAAGAACGTAAACAGAATCAGCGAGAGAATGAGGTTGCGCCCAGGCAAACCCTTGATGGTAAGCCCATAAGCTGTCAATGTCGTCAGCACCATATTGGTAGTCACGCCGAAGCCAGTGATGATGCAGCTATTGAGAAGGGCCTGGAGAAAAGCGCCGGAACTAAAAAGCTGAACATACGCCTCCGGGGTCCACTCATTGAAAGGAAGAAAGATCGTATATCCCTGAAGCTGATTGGCAGTGTAAGGTGTAAAGGAGATGACGACCACGTACCACAGGGGAATCACGATTGCGGCCAGCACACCGACCAGCAGAAGAGTCACCACGCTTTCAAAGATCAGGTCATCCTTGCCGATCCTGCGCCTCTTGCTCCGCTTGATGATTTTTGCGTCTTCGATTACCGGACCGTGAGCTGCACCGCCCTTTTGCTTACTGCGCGAGACGGTTTCTGTCTCCATACATGCTTACTCCCCTGGTCTTAATACAAGCTACTGCCGGCAAAGCGCTTGGCCGCTCGATTGGCAACCACGATCAGGAGCAGGCCGATTACGCCTTTGAACAGGCCCACCGCTGTCGCCAGGCTGAACTGGAAATTCAAAAGGCCCTGGCGGTAGACCCAGGTGTCGATGACATCACCTACGCTGTACACAGGTACTGAATAGAGCACCCAGATTTGCTCGAACCCGGCATCCAGAATATTGCCCAGCCGCAGAAGCGTGACCAGCACAATGACGTCTCTGATACCGGGCAGCGAGACATGCCAGATGCGTCGCCAGCGAGAAGCCCCATCAATGGCAGCAGCTTCATACTGCGTGGGATCAATCGCCAGCAAGGCCGCCAGATAGATAATCGCGCTCCAGCCTGTTTCTTTCCAGATGTCCGAACTGACTATGATGCCGCGAAACCAGTTTGGATCGGTTAAGAAATCTATCGGCTGCACTCCCGCCTTCCCGATAGCCTGGTTGACCAGACCCTCGCTCGGCGAGAGCAGAGCAAGCAGAACCCCAAGCATGACTACCCACGAGAGGAAATGCGGGAGATAGACGACTGTCTGGGTCAGACGAGCCAGTTTCAAAAAGCGGGCCTCGCTGATGGCTATCGCCAGGATAATCGCTGGAGGAATGCCAAAGATGAGTTTCGCAGCGCTGATGATGAGTGTGTTGGTAATCAACTCGCCGAAATAGTAGGAGTGAAAGAAGTAGATAAAATTTTCCAACCCGACCCAGGGACTTCCCGTGACTCCGAGCAGAGGCTCAAAATTCTTGAAAGCAATCTGCGCCATGTAGAGCGGGCCGTAACGAAAGATCGCAAAATAGACCAGACCTGGCAATAAGATCACATAAACCATACGATAACGCCAGATCCGTTTGAGCAACTGACCCACAGAGCCAGGTGACTGGCGTGCTTTCACAGGCAACAGTGCCTTTACATTCATGTATCACTCCTGATAAATATATCTCCTTCGATAGATAGACAAGTCCTCGAGGACTTCTTTCCAGATCAATTATGTTACCAGTAGATTAAATGTAAACGTTTACTTTGAAACGTTTCAATCTCACAGGAAGTATAAAAGATAGCTATTCAGATTGTCAAGACCAAAAAGCAGGTCGGTTTCGTTCTTATTCCTTGCCAGGCATGGGACCCTCCAGGACAGTGCGATACCGGCGCAACAGTAAGGAAATGACGGCGGAAGCGGCTTGAAAGCGTTGGGTATGACTTAATGAAAAGCAAAAGAGCGCCGAAAAGATCCGCCCTTGACAAGCTACAAATCCATCTTTTATACTTCCTGTGAGATTGAAACGTTTCAAAGTAAACGTTTTATGTCCGAAGTGGAGTCGGAGGTCTGAATACTTGATAGGTTGTTCTGTAGCGCGTTTCCCGGTATATTCCTAACGAAATGGTAGCAGCATTGTTAGCCTGCCACTTCTCTTTTTGTGAACAGGGTAGTTCTACGTACATGCAAGGAGGACCAGACAATGGCATTCACGCGGCGGCGTGCTCTTCAAATAGGAGCTTCATCAGCCCTTAGCTTGCTTCTCCCTCCATTATCCCTCTTTCCTTCATCCCAGGCGAACGCAGAAGAGCCTGGAGAAACTCCTGTTTCTCTGGAAATCTCAGGGATGGACTCGACCATATCCAACGCTTTCTTTACGGTTAAGTTCAACAGTTCTGGAACCGGCTATTCGCTTGTCTGGCAGGGCCAGGAATGGATTGGACCGGCCAAAGGCTTCTATAGCTCGGTAAACGGAAGTCTGGATTTCGCCCCCACACAGCTCGTTGTGACGACGAATACGCCGCACATGGTGGATATTGCCTATATCAGCGATTGGGGCGAGCTGCATTATGTCGTGTTCAGCAATCTCAGCGGCATGTACTCGTATTTTGTGGCAACCGGTATTGGCACGGTGGGAGAATACCGCACCCTCTATCGTTTCAATGGGAATCTCATCAACATCGGCTACAATGGCGTTGAACGCGCCATCGCTTTCCCTTCGCTGGCCGAGATCGAAGCCTCGACCGTGTTACAGGACTCGACCTATTTATTGCCCGATGGGACGGTCTACACCAAGTATGACGCCTCTACCTACTGCTATTTGCAGGATAGGCTACACGGCGTCTATAACAGCGAGTTCGGGGCCTGGATGATCTCACCCAGCCACGAATATGTCAACGGGGGACCGATGAAGCAGGAGCTGACAGTGCATATGGATGCCTCTAGTGGAGACGCTGTGTTGCTCAATATGCTCGCAGCCAGCCACTTCGGCACGCCCTCGGTAACGATCCCCAGCGGCAAGATCTATGGCCCCTGGCTAGTCTACCTCAACAATGGCAGCATTGATGATGCGTTGAGACAGGCTGCCAGAGAAGAGTCCCGATGGCCGTATCGCTGGTTGTCCAATCCTCATTATCCCCTGGAACGCTCAGTCGTGACCGGCAGGCTGCGTCTCGCCGATGGCCGGCCGGCGGCGGGCGCGATGATCATCCTGGCTCAGCCAGGAGGCGATGTCTACGCGCAAGGCTCGGATTATATCTTCTTTGCGCAGGCTGACTTTTCCGGATCTTTTTTCATTCCCCACGTGCGCCCGGAAACGTATAGCCTGTACGCGTTCGCAAACGGCGGGCTAATCGGCGATGTGACCGATCAGTTTGAGCAGGATGGCATTACGGTGAGCGGACCGTGGGTCGATCTGGGTCAGCTCACCTGGTCGCCTCCCCAATACAAACATTTCCTGTGGCAGATTGGCCATGCAGACCGCAAAGCCGATGAATTCCGTCTGGGAAATGTGCCACGTCAGTATGGCCTGTGGAACCAGGTGCCAGCCAATCTGATATATACTATTGGCCAGAGCACTCACGAAAACGACTGGTACTACGCACAGACCCAGGTGGGCACCTGGACAATTAACTTCAACCTTGAGAGAACATATAGCGGCACTGCTCACCTGACGATAGCTCTGGCCGGCATGAGCCGGACGGCAGCCGTTACGGTAGCAGTCAACGGGAGCGCAGTGGGAGCATATCCAGCCTTTACGAATGATATGGCCATTTATCGCAGCGCCAATCAGAGCGGCTATTACCACTTGATTCCTTTCACGTTCCCGGCTACCCTGTTGCAAACAGGCGCGAACTCCGTTACGCTCCAGGCCACAGAGGTGAGCAGCGGCGGTGGCGCAATGTATGATACGATCAAGCTGGAGGTCGACTGATCAGGATGGGATGTAGCCACGCGTGCAAGGAGCGTGGCTACACCTCACGCAAGAGAGCAGAATTCACAGAAACCATCTGATGAGTATGTGCATCAAAATACATCCCTTCGAGCATACCGCTCAGGGTAGTGGTGAGACGAATCTCAATAGTGTTGCTTCCTCTGCGCAGCAGAGACGTTTCCCCTTCCCAGCGATAGGGCGACCAGCAGCAAACGCCTAGAGAGTGCGTGTTCACCAGGACTTCGACACACTCATCAATATGCCGATCCCATCCACGCAGATCCAGGATAAATCGTTGCTCGCGTGGCAGCGCGTTAAGAGTGATATCGCGGGTAAAGCACAGCGTTCCCGCGAAATAGGGATACCCCGCACGCACACCGCTCTTGATCTCGCCGATTTCTGGCGGCTCGCCAATCACTGGTATGCCTGCGTCGTTGAAGGTAACTCCGAAAGGGCCGCTCAGATAGAGTGGATCACGCAGGCCATCTTCATCGCGCCGGGCTTCAACGTGGATAACCAGATGATTCAGGCCTGGTCTGAGCAGGAGCTGTACCTCGCTCCCTCTTTGCCGAAAGCCAGGACGGGAGAGCGCAACAAAATCGTGGGCGGTGATTTGCCGGCCATTCAGATAGAAGGTGTGATTACCGCCAATTGCGTCCTCATCCATGATGAGCTTACATGTCGGTGGTAGTTGCTTGACGAGAAAGCTGGCTTGATACCAGCAACGAAGCGGATAAGCCGGCGAGACGCGCACAGGTGTCCCAAAAGATTGTTCGTATTGCACAGGCAGCGTTTGCCTGGCGGCAAGATCGGCGCACTGGTTGATCACCGGCCTGGCTTCTACGAGCGGCCATGCCAGCCCTGCCTCTCCCACGTGCCAATCAGATGCCCTCTCCACAGATTGCCGGGTAAGCATGAAGTGAAATGCGCTCAGGCGTAGCAGGTTGTCCTGCTGCGCGGTCAGCTTCCATGGTTGGCGAATATCGACGAAAAGGGGCCATAGCTCTTGCGCGTTCGTTGCGCCGGGAGCAGCTTTTGCCCCTCGTATCCTTCTTCCAGCGTGAGCAGCTCTCATGTCGGGGTGTCCTTGCTGCATGGCTGGTTCCTCTTCTTGCAAGGCGTAACTAAGAAGATAAGATTCATACGGGGCAAAAGAGAGGGTGACGCTCCAGCCGCGGGGAGTTCGCTCAACGGGCAGGGCGTTTTGCCGCCCCGAGGCGAGATCCAGGCGCTCGACGATCTGTCCGGTCGGCCGGCGCGTCAGGTGCAGGCGCAGCACTTTCTCTGTGTCTTCCTGATGAGTAATGAAGAGGAGGTACGCGCCGTCGGGGAGTCTTCTCTGCCGCACGAGAAACGACCTGCGATCACCCACAACCGGCTCCAGCGTGAAGAGTGGGGATAGGCACTGCCGCAGCAAAGCAAGCAGATATTCAATCACACGTGTTTGAGGCAAGCTGCCCATACTGGGCAGGAAATAGGCCAGAGTATGGCCTTTCGTCCAGGGTGCTTCCTCCCTCCTTTGCTGCGTTTCGGCCTTGCTCTCCTGCTCCCCGTGAAAACCGCGCCAATACTGCCGTCGTGGCGAGGTGGCCAGGCCGAACCATTGCAGCACCTCCGCCTCGATATCCTGCCCTGGCTCAATACATTCGTAGGGGAGTAATCCTACACTGATCACTTTGCCGCCAGCTCGCAGAAACTCCTTCAACCGTGCCCAAGCTGCCGCTTCGAGGTTGGTGAGCGGTGGCAAAATAAGCGCCTCATAGCTGGCTTGTCCGATGACAAGATGACCATCTTTGATGACTGCCCGCGCCAGTATCTCCGGGTCCAGGTGGTCATAATCGATTTGCTGAAGTAATAACTGCTTGCATAGATACATCCAGTCCTGTTTCAGACGCTCTAAGGCTCGCTCTTCTGCGGGATCATTTCCACAATAGCTAAAGCTGGAAAAAGGATTGCCCATATGAGTCCAGAAACTGGTAACAGGATGGACAACGGCGAGCGAGACGCATGCCCGTCCCTGGCTCATAGCGTAGCTAAGCCGTCCTGCGTAATCAGCAAGCTGTCTGAAATGCGGCCAGTAAGGATTCTGCACGAACTGTGAAGGAGGCGCGTCATGTTTGCGCAGGCCATTGATGGAGAAAAAGAAGGCGTGGAAGACAAAGAAATTGATGCCCAGAGCAGCAAGCCGATCCAGCATCCATTTCGCGTCCTGCAAAGTCATAGACCAGCCGACGCTATGAAAGCATTCGATCATGGCACGCTCGGCCCCCAACTGGTTCGCCAGGGAACTGGCAATTTTAGGGTCGGCCCGCAGATTGGCAGCATTCTGGTCGATGATCCAATCCAGCGAGCGCCCTCTTTTTTCGTGAGCACTATCGCCGCCTGGTATATGGCTGTGAAGCAGTGTCGTCATCCGCATGGAGGGTACTTCGGTGGTATATTGCAGCCAGCGTTGCTCACACCAGTTGCTCACTTGCTGATGATAGCTCTCTCTCAGCAATAGATGAAGGCTTTGAAAGAAACGATATCTGGCTTGCATCTGTTTCTCATCCGACGGGTAAAAGACCGCTGGCAGATTTTCAAGCAGTTCGTCTCCATACAGGGTGCGCACAAAGTCGGGCAGACGCGCCGACCAGGGAATGCGACCGAGCAGGCCAACTTCATCGGTGAAAAAGCCTTTGATCTCTCGCCCGAACTGTTCATGAAAGCGATCGGCATAGCGCTCATATGTGGTTTCAAGAAAGGTCTGGACAGCCTCCTTGTGGCAGGGGTCCACGTAGGTTCCGAAGTACTTAAACTGCTCGATCTCACTTTCAAGAAAGATGATGAGCCGCCAGTGACCAGGCGGTACACTCCATAACAGTTGCTTTTGCGGCGAAGCTGTAAAGAAGCGTTTCCTGGTGTATACCGTCAGTCCAGTAGACTGAAAAATAGATGAAGCCGGGACGCTCCCGATATGCGAAATCAGGTCGAGCGCGCGTGGCCAGAGCAATGCTCCCGTTGTTTCGTCCACAGGGACAGCCCTAGCGAGAAGGACTTTTGCCCAGGGAAGTTTGTGAGAGAACGTTTGCGGTCCGGCGATGCTGAGAGAATGATGCAGCAACTGGCGATGCCTGGCCTCGGGATGCAGGAGTGTTACCTCACCGCCACTCATACCGCTAGGATAGGGATATTCATCATAAAGCCAGGTATGCAGCCCATACTGATGGGCGGCTTCGATAGCTCCGGCAACGAGTTGAAACCATTGCTCAGATAAATACGGGACCTCTAAGCCCTGACGCGCGCAGATAAAAAAACCGCCGCAACCTTTCTCCGCCATCTGCTGAATCTGCGAGGCAATCTCTTCCGGGTTCATGCTGTCATTCCAGAACCAGAAGGGCGCCGGGCGGTATGCCATAGGAGGATCGCGAAAGCATTGCTGAAAAGGTATCATTTTTTCTTCCCTCTTTTCCTGAGAGGAGACGGAATGTTCTAGTTGAAACGTTTCAATACATAAGCAAGCATAAGGAATGAATGGGTGGATTGTCAAGGGGAAAAGAGGTCGTTGCAGGGCTTTTTCAACGCCCCGAACGGTCTTCCTTTGCGCCTGACCACGAGAATCGTTCCCTTTCCTGCTTGGTTTTTAAAAGCGGAAAGATGGGACGAGGCAAAAGCCCTGCTTCTTTACGACTCTACCTTTACAGACAAAGATTTTGAAGGTAGAATTCTAGAAATATAACCCTATAACTGACTGTAAAATTTTGTGAAGGAAGTTAAACATGGAGGTAGAATCACGGACCCCGGGAGAAGCCGCTATCAGGTTTCTCGGTGGCCCACTGGCAGGGCAGACTATTTCCCTCAGCCTCTCTTCCACGACCATTGGCCGCGATAGGCAAAACGACATTGTCCTACGTGATCAAAGGATTTCCCGACAGCACGCTCGTATTCGCCAGCAGGACGGAGTATGGACGATTGAAAATCTTTCGCAAATCAACTCCATTGCGATTGATCAGCAGCAAGCAGCGCGAGCTACACTCCAGCATAATAGCGTGGTTGATCTCGGAGGCGAGATCAGTTTTGTCTTTCTTATCCGGCAACCGTCTCCAGATATTTCGCAGCTGCCTACCGTGACAAGGACACCGAATCCGCCAGACCTATCAGTATCTCCCTCGGCCTCTCCAGGCATGCCGCTCTTCTCTCTTCTCTCGCCCTCTGATACAATCATTGCCCCAGAGGTTCTGATACGAGGTGGCAAGCCGTCGCTAACGGTAAGCAGCAATATCCACAGTAGAGTGCAAACGTATCTTCTAGAAAAAGAGAGATATAATCTTGGGCGTGACTCCCAGAATGACATTGTTATCTCTGAGCCGACCGTTTCCGCGTGGCACGCGCAGATTGTGCGCGAGGGAGAAACGCTCTTCTTCGTGCATCCCCATCCTACGCGGGGACGCACAAAGAATGGTCTGTGGTATCGAGGACAGCTTATTGCGGGCGATCAGGTCTTTCGCAAGCCTCTGGAGCGCGGCGATATCTTTCGTATTGGCGATGAACATGGAACGTTCATCACGCTCACCTACGACGATGGCTCAGGTATGCCCCAGGAAGCACTGCCCGCCATGCAACCCATTCCCTTAACAGAACAAAAGCTGACGATTGGGCGCGTTCCTGGCAATACCGTCGTGCTGAACCATCCTCAAGTCTCGGCCCATCATGCGGTACTGGAGAAAGTAGCTGGCGGCTATCGCATCACTGATACCAACAGCACCAACCACGTTTATGTGAATGGCGAGATTATTACCAACCAGTTGCTGCACACCGGCGACGAAATTCGCATTGGCCCTTATCGGCTTACCTACACTGGAACCGAGTTGAGGCAATATGATGAGAGCGCCCATATTCGCATCGACGCGCTGCACCTGAAAAAATTCGGCAATAATCACCTGATTCTGCTCAATGATATCTCGCTGGTCATCCCGCCGCGCAAATTCGTCGCGCTTGTGGGAGGGTCGGGAGCTGGAAAAACGACATTATTGGATGCTCTGAACGGCTTCCGGCCTGCGCAGGAGGGTATCGTCCTCTATAATGGCGAGGACTATTATCGTAATCTGGCAGCCTTCAATACCCAGCTTGGCTATGTCCCACAGGATGATATCGTTCATCGCGAGCTCACAGTCGAGCGCGCACTCTACTATGCTGCGCGCCTGCGCCTGCCTGCTGATTTTACGCGCGAGCAGATTCGCTGGCGTATCGATGAGGTGCTCGAAGACGTGGAGATGAGCGACCGGCGTAACCTGCTGGTCAGCAAGCTCTCTGGAGGACAGCGCAAACGTGTCTCAATCGCACTCGAATTGCTGGCCAATCCCAGCGTTTTCTTTCTGGATGAACCTACTTCCGGTCTGGATCCCGGCCTGGACCGCAAAATGATGCTGCTTTTGCGCAGGCTGGCCGATAAGGGGCATACCATTATTCTGGTGACGCATGCTACGAACAACATCAATTCCTGCGATTATGTCTGCTTCCTGGCCCCAGGCGGGCGACTGGCCTATTTTGGCCCGCCAAATGCCGCGAAAGCGTACTTTGAAAAGACCGACTTTGCCGAAATTTACAGTATGCTTGAGACGACGAAAGAGCAGCCAGACGTTCCAGAGCAAGCAGAAACGCGTTTTCTCGCTTCGCCCGACTTTCAGCAGTATGTCGCCGAACCTTTGCGCGAAGGACAGCATCGTCTGGAAGGCGCGAGACAGTCCGGCGAGGTGCGCAAGCAGAAACATACCAGGCACGGACGCGGCTGGTCACAATTCTCCTTGCTCTCGATCCGTTATCTGGAGCTCTTAAAGAATGATATGGGCAATTTGCTGATCCTGCTCTTGCAAGCGCCTGTCATTGCTGTGATGCTGGTGCTCATGGTCCGTTTCGAGATAGGAGCAGGGGTCTTTAATGCCAATCAACTTGCGCAGTGTCGCACGCAAATTCTGAGCTCTTCCGGCCCGCTGGCTCTCCCCCAGGCACAGCAGACCGATACGATCGATTGCCAGCAGGTGTTTACCTTTCTGACAACTACTGCCAATGGCCAGGCATATGCCCGGAGCCACGGCGGACCAGAGCAAGCCTTACAGAATTTTCTTATTCCAGGACCGGGGACCGATGCCCAGAAAGTGCTCTTTATTATGGCCTTTGCTACGGTGCTGTTCGGCTGCATCAACGGCGCTCGCGAAATTGTCAAGGAGGCTCCGATCTACCGGCGTGAGCGTGGCGTCAACCTCGGCATTCTTCCATATATGTTCTCAAAGATCGTTGTACTGGGCGTCCTCTGCCTGTTCCAGAGCCTGGTCCTTACCACTGTCGTCGAGATTGGCGAACCGCTACGCCAGGGTGTTTTTCTGCCGCCTTTCCTGGAAACCTATATCACTCTTAGCCTGACTGCACTCGCTGGCCTGATGATCGGCCTGGCTATCTCGGCAATCGCTCCGAACAACGACCGGGCCATTAGCCTTGTGCCAATTATTCTGCTCCCGCAGGTCATCTTTTCCGGGGCAATTATTCCGCTCAAGGATTGGCTGACGCAGATTCTGGCCACCGTCTTCCCCACGCGCTGGGCGATGGCGGCGCTTGGCACTTCTATCGGGCTACATGCTGACCAGATCGGCGGCGACAGGCTCTTTGGAAGCGACCCCACCTATCACAGCACTCTTTTCTCTATCTATAGCCAGGCCGACGCCATTCACCGCCTTGCGCTCGGTTGGACCGCTCTGGCTGCAATTACTATCGCACTGATGATCGTAGTCGGCATTTTCCTGAAGCGGAAAGATAATCGGTTATAAGGATCACTGCCCGGCCTGTGACCAGAAAAAGCGCTTAATCGTATCCTAAATAAAGGGGTTTCGATGAAAAGGCACTTGCTTTTTCGTCTTGCCAGTATGATTTCTTTCTCATTTGATTAGAAGGAGGTACTGGCGCTTCGCATTCCTTCTCGGACACGCGCCTATCCTCCAGGCTACTTTTCAATTCTTTTACGCAGATAGAGACATAAACGCTGATAGATTCATCCTATGTATATTTCTAGGGGGGAGACCTATATGTCAGAAGCTCCTGAGCACGCAAGAGTGCCAGCAAAACTGCCGGAGCACAGCCGCGCTGCGGCAGCACAGCGTCTGAACGATCAGCCAGCATTCCTTTCTCGTCGTGGCACGTATTACGACGTAGCACATACACCATTGCATCCTCACGACTGGTATATCCGGCGGCACATGAAACGGAAAAACCTGCACCGCACGAATTCGCATTACGCCGAAGTTGATCGCTTCGGGACTCGCTGGTCGCTTATGCCTCTAGCTCTCTCGACGTTCACTTTGCTGATCCTCGTTAGCACATTCTTCGTGGTTTACAGCGCGCTCGCTACAGCGGTAAACGAGCGTTACCAGCACGATATCGTGACTCTGGCCGATTTGCTGCCGGGGGACAGCCTGCGAATGTACGACGAGCACGGCACATTGATTTATGAAGCGGTGGACCAGGGTCTCCAGATCTCAGAACCTTTCAATAAGATCTCGCCAAATCTGGTTGATTCCGAAATTGCCATTGAAGATCAGTCTTTCTGGGAAAATCCCGGCTATGATATTACTGGCATTGTACGCGCAGCTATCTCAGACCTGACCAATGGACGCGTCGTAGCTGGTGGCAGCACCATTACGCAGCAGCTCATTAAGAACGTGATCGTGGGCAATGAGGATACGATTTTACGCAAACTGGAAGAGGTCATCCTTGCTCCCCAGGCCACGCGCTATTATACCAAGCAGCAGATTATGGACATGTACCTCAACACAACGTACTACGGCAACCAGGCTTACGGAGCGGAAGCGGCGGCCTTTATCTATTTTGGCTTGCAGGACACGCCCAAAGAGACCGCAGCCCAGCAGCTCGATCTTGCCCAATCGGCCATGCTGGCCGGTATTCCTCAGAATCCCTCCTTGTATAATCCTTTCGTGTTCCCAAAATTTACTCTGGACCGCATGAAAGCAGTACTCAATCAGCTGCTGGTTCAGCACTACATCACCTCTATACAGGAAAACGCGGCCATCAAGGAGGCAGAGAGTCCGCACTTCCTGCATCATGGGGTTATCAATAACAATCTTGCTCCGCACTTCGAGGCTTACGCGCTTAATGAGCTGGCCTCGCTCTTGAATGTCAAGGTATCGGATCTTTCGCGTTCGGGACTGATTGTCTCAACAACGCTCGACCTGCCGCTACAAAACAAAATTCTCAAGATCGCTCAGGAAAATGTCGCGGAACTGGCCGGCCCACACCACCTGACTGACGCAGCCGAGGTCCTGATCGATTTCCACAACGGCGATATCCGCGTCCTTCTGGGCAACATCGACCCGAATAATCCACAGTACGGACAATTCGACGTAGCAACGCAGGGGTATCGCCAGCCAGGATCAGCTTTCAAACCATTCATCTATGCCACTGCTTTCGAGAAAGGGTTCAGTCCGGGCCAGCCGGTCCTGGACGAGCGCACAAGCTTTCCCATGTGCTGCGGCCTGCCGTACTACACGCCCTCGAACTATGATAACAGCTATCATGGCCTGATCTCGGCTCGCGCCGCGCTGCAGAACTCGTTCAACATTCCTGCGGTCAAGGTGCTCTATAAAACAGGGGTGGATGCCTCACTGCATACAGCGGAATCAATGGGCATTACCGACTATAATGGCACGCCTAACTATACGATGGTCCTGGGAACGTTGGGAGTACACCTGCTGGATATAACTTCGGCCTACGGCGTCTTTGCCGATGGCGGGATACGCGTGCCAGCTCACGCTGTCTCTACCATCACCAATACGCAAGGCAAAGTGGTCTATAAGGTCAGTACGACCGGCCAGCGCGTGATCAGCCCGCAGGTCGCGTTTCTCATGACCAACGTTCTGAGCGACAACCAGGCCCGCACTTATGAATTTGGCGCGTGTAGCAATCTCTATCTCTATACCAATACACAGACGCAGTGCTACGAGGGCAATCCCGGCACAGTCTATCCTTCGGCGGTCAAGACGGGAACCTCGCAGAACTTCGCGGACAACTGGACCATCGGGTACACCACTGATTATGTCATGGGAGTCTGGGCGGGCAACAACGATAACTCACCGATGAATAATGTGATCGGCGTCACCGGCGCCGGCCCGATCTTCCACGAAGGGATGCTGCTCGCCGAGCAGGGTCATCCTCCTCATAACTTCTCTACCCCTCCGGGCGTGGTCAAGCGCACTGTGACCTATCCCGAAGGCCTCACCACTACCGACTGGTACATCGAGGGCCTACCCTGGACAGATTGGGGCCTGGGATGGCCGGGCTCGCTATAACAGTGCAATGTACTTGAGTTATCATATTATGTAGCGAATATACCAAATACATTTTCTACACAATATGATAACTCAAGCATACTCCAAAACTCGCTGCCATAAGCTGGCATACCATCTTCGCTTATCTTCTCTCAGGATGCCCCACCGGTACTACTACCGGTCCGCCGCCGAAACGTTTCTCCCAGATTTTGCGTACTCCTTATATGGGAATATTGTTTCCCTTAAGGGCTGTCGATGATAAGTTCATTTTTCTCTGCATCTGTACCTGCCCGAGCCGCTGTCACCTCCTCCCTGAGAAGGGAAAACGGCCAGCCTGGTCGTTCGGGAGATTTGTCACCAGCATCTGCTTTGTGAACAAGGGAAGAGATCTCCGGTGCCGCGTAACGTGAAGGGCCAGAGGCCACAACCAGGAATGGGATGCACCTGCACCTGTTCGTCCGACTACTTTTTTAATGGAGTAGCATAACGTGAACATTCAGACAGTAGAGTTTGCCCACATTCTAGAAACCGACGATCTAGAAGCTCTGCACGACTTTTTGTCACATACAGCGTTTGTGATCTCTCATAAAAGCGAGAGCGTCGAAACGCTGCTCAGAGTTCTCTGGTACATCCCCATCAATAGTACGATCATCGTCGTGACGAACTGCCCCGAAAAGGAACGAGATGATCTCACTCAAACGCTCAAAACTAGGTTAGCGGATCACCGCAAAACCTACGTAATCCACCAGAAGGACGAGCAAATTGCTCGCCTGTTCCAGACCTCTAACCTCCCTCAAATCCTTGGTACAGACGGCAAAGTTATCGATGGCAAAGGCGAAGGTATGTATATCGGGGCTCTCTGTGCCTATCAATTGGGCTATCCCCGCTGGCTTATCTTCTACGACGCCGATAACTTTGTTCCCAGCGCCCTGCTGGAATATACGCTGGCCATGTGCCGGCTCTTTACGTCAACCTCACTTCCTGCACACACTCGCGATTACGACACCTTGATTGTACAGCGAGAGGTACGCCAGCCAGCGAGAGCCGACCTACATAATGTGCGAATCTGCTGGTCATCCAAGCCAGATATGCATAACACGGATTGGGAAACCAGAATCATGGGCCGCACGACCAGGGTCGTTTCCCCGCTATTCGACAGCCTTCTGAAAGAGTGGTTCAGCATCTGCGATCACCCGATCCGTTCGTCTAACGCGGGTGAGCAGGGGATGACGGTCGAAACCGCTGCCTCCTTGCGCTTTTCCTCCGGTTTCTCAGTCGAAACCTTCCAGCTCCTCGATCTGTTCTTCAACGCGACTACGTGGAAAGCGCACCCCCAGGAGATCATTTTCCAGCAGTACCTCTCGAAAAGTCCTCATTTCCACGAAAAAAAGGACGAGGGGCACATCAAGAAAATGATCGCGGAGAGTCTGGGCTGTTTTTCTCACTTTGAAGCCGCTCTCCCCGCTGCTGTCAAGGTCCAGCTGCAGCAGACCTATGATGAGCTGCAACTCGAACGAGTAGAACCCACGATCTATCCCCGCTTGCAAGACCTGCCGTTGGACAGATTTGGGGCATCAATGGAGCAATACGCTCTGTTTCCGCAGATCACTTACCAGAACCTTCTCGCCCCCGAAGCAATAAACCAGGATCTCGTCCCTGTTGATGCAAACTGTCCGGAGATCCTGGCCGTTAACCCTGCCTGCCAGGATATATTGGTTGCCGATACCAACCGCGCGGAAATCCCGGTCGCCGATACCCATTACCAGGATCTTTTGGCCACTAACACAAACTACCAGGATTTCTTTGTAGCCGATTAGGAGGAATGAGACCGCTCAGATCTTACAGCCCTCAAGTGTAGGAACCGCGACTCAAAGCGACACGGTAAATCAGAGGTTCTTTTGCCTCATCTGGCCTGAGAGGCCGGGCAAAGCAGAGTTCCTGATTCTATGAGAGTCAATGGGATAAACCGCGGCTCTCCCTGCGGAAAAGGAGGGAGAGCCGCGGTTTGTCGCCGGCCTTGCCTTTGACTGCTATCCGGCCTGCGGGCGGGCTCAAGCTTTCCGAACTGCGCGCTAGTATTCCGGCGCAGCGGGCGCTGCAGGCTTTTCCTTCTCCGGGATATCGGTAATCAGCGCCTCGGTGGTCAGGATCATGGCCGCGATGCTGGTAGCATTTTGCAAGGCAGAGCGAGTCACTTTGGCAGGATCAATGATGCCCGCCATAACCAGATCCTCGTAGGTATCGGTCAGCACATTATACCCATAGTGCTTATTGTTGTGCTCCTGCTGGGCGCGACGCACGCCCTCTACGATGACTGAACCGTCTTTGCCACCATTAGTTGCCAGCTGGCGTAAGGGTTCCTCAAGCGCGCGGCGCAGAATTTGCACGCCGGTCCCGGCATCCCCTTCGGCATGAACGGTATCCAGAGCCTCGATTGCATTGAGCAGCGCCACGCCGCCGCCAGCGACCACGCCTTCTTCGACAGCCGCTCGCGTCGCCGAAAGCGCATCTTCCACACGGGTCTTGCGATATTTAAGCTCGACCTCGGAGCCTGCGCCGACTTTAATAAGCGCGACTCCGCCGGAGAGCTTCGCCAGACGCTCCTGGAGTTTCTCACGATCATAATCGCTGGTCGTCTCCTCGATCTGCGCCTTGATCTGGCGAATACGGGCCTGGATAGCGGAGGACTCTCCCTTCCCTTCGACAATGGTGGTATCGTCCTTGCGTGCAACCACGCGACGAGCCTGGCCCAGATCCGCCAGGGTTGTATTCTCAAGGCGGCGGCCCATCTCCTCGCTGATTACTTGCCCGCCGGTCAGAACGGCGATATCACGCAGCATCTCTTTGCGGCGATCCCCGAAGCCGGGCGCCTTGACGGCCAGGACATTCAGGACGCCGCGGAGTTTATTCACCACCAGTGTTGCCAGCGCCTCCCCATCCACATCCTCGGCAATGATCACCAGCTCGCGTTTACCCTGCTGGGTCAACTGCTCAAGAACGGGCAGAATATCGGCCACGGCGCTGATCTTCTTCTCCGTGATAAGAATATAGGGGTCGTCAATGACCGCTTCCATCTTCTCCGAATTGGTGACAAAATAGGCCGAGACGTACCCTTTATCAATCTGCATGCCCTCGACATACTCGG